>ERZ772779.389-NODE-389-length-21168-cov-11.374840_pt1 | contig 21168 bp, 15 predicted proteins | sample MGYA00511360_ERZ772779 | MGnify/ENA primary metagenome ERZ772779 (study PRJEB29015, sample SAMEA2738112) | human oral metagenome | biome: human oral; feature: human-associated habitat; material: saliva | place: China | collected 2231 ...
AAACTATTAACGAAATGGAAGCCAACCCTAAGCCTAAGATGACTAGGGAGCTAAGGGATGCTATAGACGAGTTTATATATGAGAATATAGATCCAAAACTGTTCTTAGAGCATAATGACACAAATATCCTCGGAAGTCATGGATTGACGTGGAGTATCCCACGCCTACATGTAGACGACCTAAAACACTACCTAGGAAAGGAGTTGGCTGGAGACCTACCGTCTAACTATAAACGCCGTACTGGTAAGCGAGATATCGATACAGTAGCTCAGGAAATGGGATATGACGACATCGATACGTTTATCGATGAAATTAAGCGAGTAGCTGAAGCACGTCGTGCAGAAAGAGAGAGAAAAACCCTATTGGCAGAGTGGCGTAGGGATCCAGATGTCATTGAAGAAGCTCAGAAGATGCTTGCAGAGCGTCATGCCGAAGAAGCTAAGGTAGAGGCTGAGAAGAAAATAGAAGAAGCTCAGATGATTGCAGAGCGACATGTAGAAGAAACACCCAAACCACCGACAAACGCAGAAAGGGTCTCTTCTATTGAACCAGCTGACATTAATAATGATGACTACGTAAACGAGCTAGTCAAAGATCAAAGAGCAGCCCGTAAAGGCGAACAACCTACCCTTAGAGAGCGTTGGCAAGACTTCAAAGCAGATATGCGTGAGAAATTCGTGGACAGATTTGCCCCAATCGAAGATAGAATTAAAAATCAATCTGAACAATTAGAAATGCGAAACGCCCTGGATAGGACTTTGCGTGCAGACGGTATATCAGAAGCGTTTATTCGAGATAACAATTTTGATAAGTTAATTACTGGATTTAAGAATAAAAAAGAATTACAAACGTTTGAACAGGCGTTAATTGCTAAGCACGCCCTGGAATTAGAATCTAATGGAGTAGAAACAGGACGAGATCTTGCAAAAGATAAAGCTCTCATAAAAGCTACTGATAAGCGATTCGCCAAAGAATTCAAACAAGTAAGAGAGTATTCAGATAAAGTCCTACAACAAACAGTAGATTATGGGCTTATCAGTCAAGATACTGCCAATTATTTGAGGAAGAAATATCCAGACTACATACCGTTTGACCGTATATTCTCTGACAAAGAAATAAACACTCAAATGAAACATGGAGTAGGTGTTGGAGAAGCTAGTTTAAGCACTCAGAGTATTATCCAACGTATTGAAGGGTCATCTCGATTAATCGATAGCCCATTAAACGCATTGATTACAAAAACTCAAGACATGGTTCGACAGGGTGAACGCAATAAAACAGCTGAGCTTCTAGCAAGTTACGCTAAAGACCCTAAGAACCCATTCCAATTACGAGAATTAAAGCCTGATGAGAGTGCAGATGGACGACCAACTATCAGTTACTTAGATAATGGTAAAAAGCGTACATTCTTAGCCGCTCCTGAAGTAGCTAAAGCCGCTAAAAACATGAATCGTGAGCAGATGAATATCGTATTGAGGGCTTTGGCAACTCCTGCTCGTGTTCTGAGAATGGGCGCAACGACAGTCAACGCAGGCTTTACTATGGCTAACGTCGTAAAGGACTTTGTGGGCGCTACTATCAACTCTAAGGGCGGGATTAATTCAATGAACCCTAAGACTCTTGCTGAGGCGATAGGTGCAGGATTCCACCATAAGGGCGATCTTTATTTAGAAATGCAACGAGAAGGTGTAGTGGGTAATAGTTATGAAATCCTACGCAACGCCTCTGAATTAAATCTAAATGAGATACGTAGCCATAAGAATCTGGCTACACGAGCCCTTCATAACCTAAAATCACCACTACGAACACTAGAAAATACTATTGGACGTAGCGAAGATATCGGACGAGCAATTCAGTATGTCTCAAATAAAAAATATGCTAAGCGAAAAGGTATGAGTGAATCTGAAGCCGTGAAGTTTGCAGCCGACCAAGCAAGGTGGAACTCTACAAACTTTGCCAGAAGTGGAACATACGGCAAAACTATAAACGCCGTAGTACCTTACTCAAATGCAAATATCCAAGGTCAAAGAATTACTCTGCGCCGAATGAAAGAAAACCCAGTAAGGTATGCAGCAAAAATCACTATGGGGGTAGTAGCCCCAACAATTGCCGTCTTAGCATGGAACTACGCTGACGAAGACCGCAAAAAAGTCATGGAGAATATCCCCGACTATGTGAAAGAAAATAACGTAGTCGTTGTTAGCTCTAATGCAAAATACAACAAAGAACAAAACAAGTGGGAAGGTGTATACCTAGTACCAGTACCACCTCAATTCTCACCACTTCACCGACAATTAAACAACATGGTAGCAAGTACGATGGCAGACAAGAAGTTTGATATGGTAAAAGCTGGTGGTGATGCAGTAGAGCAGATTACAACGGTCAACCCAACTGAATTAAGGCGAACAGGTGCTCAATATATACCACAAGCCGCAAAACCACTAGTAGAGTCATTTGCTAATAAGAATCTGTTTACGGGTCAAGAAATTGTACCTGAGGGCATGAATAATCTTGACGGAAAAGACCAGTGGGACAACAGTACAAGCCTCACAGCCCGAAAAGTCGGTGAACTTACAGGTCTTAGCCCTAAGCAAATAGACAACGCATTTAGAACGTCTACAGCAGGCGGTGGTCAAAACTTACTACATGGTACAGATTTTGCAATAGCAAAGGCTACAGGAGCTTCTGACGATGAAATAAAGGGTAGAAGCATGCTAGATTCGATTGTTGGAAGATTCTACGCGCCAAAAGGTACAAGTCAAAGCTCATACTTCTATCAATCATTGGAAAAAGCTTCTAAAGACAATAAGCTTGTCGGTGATGATTTAGCATTTTTCAAGGCTCTAACTACTCGAAAATACAACGGAGATGGTAGTGTAGAAGGCAAGACAGAGGGCGATGTCTTAATGAACAACCGAGTTCTGGCAAATAAGCCAAACATAGTTAAAGCCCTAAGTGAGGCGGCTAAGTGGCGGGCAGAACAAACAGGTGAAGAGCTAGACCCTCTATACAAACTCCCAGTCGACAAACAACAGTACTTCTATCACTTACAAGGTTCACCAAAGAACGGTGCCGAGCAGAGAAAATTGAAACAAGACGCACCTTGGCTAGAAGACTTCCAAAAAGAAAGAAGTGCATACTTTAAGCGTCAAGACTTCAAGTCTGGAAAGAGTAATCGAGTACCTTATCCAGAGGTGAGTGATGAACTACAAGCTACTCTCAAAACATACCACGATATGCCAAGTAGCCCTCAGAAATGGGCATTCCTGGACGCTCACCCTGAACTATCCGATCACTTCAAGCAGATAGAAGACTACAGCAATAAAGTCCGTGAAGCTCAAGGTTACGCCCCGCTACGAACCCGCCCACAACAAAGCCAATATGTAAAAATGCAAATGGCAAATAAGAATTGGCGAGATCCTGCCGTTGCTAAATATTTACAAGATCTGAACGTTTACAACATCACGAATTCGGCTTCTCTGGCTGAAATGCAGGGCGAAGAATTAAGCCCTAAAGCTCTAAAAGCTATACAGAGCATAGGAAAATATGGATTAGTCAAAAATCCAGACGGAACATTCGCTCTTAAGCACCCAGACGGACAAGGCACTAACGAATCTCATATTCAAGCAGGCGCTATAGATATGAGTAGTTTTGGCGGGAGAAGAGGTGAAAGAAGTGGTTCATCAAATGGGGCTAGAACTTCTACAGACACCCTTAAACTGTCAAACGCTACAGCTCTAGGTATGAATACCTTCAAAAAGAATAAGAGCGGATTGCCACAATTCTCAGTTAAGGCTATCCAGAAGAGCGGTCTGTTAAAATCACGTAGACCGACAAGTAGGGTAGTTACATTTAGATAGTTTTGTGGTAAAATAAGGATAATTCTAATCCACCGAAGTGCTTGGCGATTGGATACATAAAATAATAAGTGGTTATTTGTGTATTCGCTCCCAGGCACTTTTTCATGAACAACCACAGAAAGGTGGACTTCATGAATCTATCGGAGGTAATTAATCTTGCCTATCAAACAGCAACAGGAAAAACAAAAACGCTCAGTCCTGGTAATTCAAAATACGAGCGTATGCTCAATATTGCCAACATGGCGAATATGCAATGGGAAAGCGAACCAGACGTTATATGGGGCTCATTGTGTGAAGATAGGGAAATAGGTGTAATTGACGATAAAACATCATACAAGCTCCCAGAAGACGTTAGAACAGTAGATTTTCGTAAGTTCATCACACTAAAGAAAGATGATAAGACTTGGACTATCCCATTTATCTCCCCTCAGCTGTTTAAGAACGGTTGTTATGGCGCTTTACAGCTAGGTTGGAAGTTAGATTTTAATGGATTAACTGAAGAAATGAAGGGCGCGAAAATCATTGCGCCAGTTATTCGTCGTACTAAAAAATTGGTAGAACCAGAAGACAAGGTAGAGATTGATGATCCGTACTGGTTGGTCTATATGATAGCCGCTGAATTTGTTAGAAATAGCCGCACAAAATCCAATCAATACGGTAATTTGGTTACCCTTGCTCAATCTTCTATGGAAGGAATGAAGAACCGCAATGGTTACAAATTCGATGAAGTAATTAGAGAGGACATCTGGCTATGATAAAGCCCCCTAAGAGCGCCCCTCAGCCAAATATTGATAGGTTGAGTGTTAAGTCTTGGAACAAGGGCTACATCTCTGCTATGGATGCAGGGCGTATGCCTAATAGCGGTCTGTTAAAAATGACTAACGCTATGCTCAAACAAAACGGAACTGTTGCTCCACGACCAGGCACTAGACAATATGGAGAGGATTTACCAGGTGAGATCTTAGGTTTTGATGAGTATGTTGAAGTCGTTGGCAACAAGCGAACAAACAAACTTATAGCTATCGTAAAAGACGGAGAAAGGGCTCACGCGTATACAGCACTAGACGGCAAGGGCTGGGTAAAGATCGAAGGCGCAGACTACAACAACGAATCGTATCCAACATTTACTCAAGTCCGCGATAGGGTAGTGATTACAAATAGTAAAGATTATTTATCTTACTATGATATTCAAAAAAAGAAGAATGTACGCCCAGAAGCACTGCCTACAGTTACAGAGGTAAAAGCTGAAGCAGTAGGCATAGCGGGGACAAATGAAACTCTGTACTACTGTGTAACGGCTGTTAAAAATGGAGAAACAGCAAGAAGTGATGCCGCAAGCGTACGAGTAAATAAAAGTCGAACTGAATGGCGTGGAAAAAACGTAGACAAAACAAAAGGTCAGACTGAAGAATATGTAAAGATCACTTGGAACAAAGTCAAGGACGCTGAATATTATATTTTATACTGTGGCATTTCCCCGACGAGCTTACGAATGATGGATATCGTCGGACATATAAAAGACAATACTCTAACACAATCCTATGAAGACATCGGACAAAAAGTCTTAAACCCTAACGTTATACCCCCTAATTCAAACAGCACGGCAGGCGTTAAGGCTGCACGATCGGTACTTGTAGCTAGCCGTCTATATCTTTTGGGCGATGAGGACGACCCTTGGAAGATTACCTTTGGTGGCGCTGACCCTGACACGATGTTGGATTTTTCAGCATTTGCTGGTGGCTATATCCGAATCAATGCAGGTTCAAAAGAAATACCTGTTGCTATGCGTCCATTCAGAAACGGTAAGGGCGATGCTGTGCCGATGATTCTATGCTCAGAGACTAACGGTAACGGAAGTCTGAAATATCTACAGTCATCAAGTATGCAATTAGACTCTACGAATATTCAGTGGATTAGCGTGATTGATGATAACGGACGAGACGGAACAGACGCGCCAGATTCAGTTGTCGTTTATAATAACGCTCTTATTTATATCTCTAAGGCTGGATTTAAGACTACATTGACAAAGCCTCAAATGCAGAACGTCCTATCTACAGATAATTTGACAGACAATATACAACCAGACGTCGAACGCTTAAACAGTAATTTTATTCATAAATCAATCGGGCTAGAAGTTAACGGTATGATTTATTTCGCAGTGCCAGTTGGTAGTGAAAAATTGAACCAACTATGGGTGCTTGATATGAAGCGCGGCGGTGTTTGGTGTATGCCTTGGGTGATAGGCGACATTAACGACTTAAAAGTTTACGGAAGTAGCGACGGAAAGACTAGAGTACTTTTGGCTATTGGAAACAAACTTATCGAGCTGACTGATGAAGTGAAAATGACCGACAGTGGGAAACCGTTTATCACTGATATCGGCTCAGGGGTCGTGAAGTTTTCTGAAGATGGCGCGATGTGGACAAGCCTAGTGGATATTACATTTATTTTGCTCAAACCTACAGGAACCATTAACTTCTCAGTATCTGGAAAAACCGAAGATGAACCACTTCAACCGTTCTTAAACTTCAGCAAAAACTTTACCCCAAAGACTGTCCCAATTGGGTGGAATACCCCTTCAGGCTGGAACAGCCCTCTAGGCTGGGGATTTGTACCTAAAAAATATAAGTCATCAAGCGGTGAGGTAAGACTATCAATTACTAAGGATATTGACGAAGACGTGAACTGGATTCAGTACTCAGTCGCGGCGAATGAAGCAGGAGCAGACTTTGAATTATCAGACGTGATAATCCAGCACATACCGATAGGAGTTATTTTTGAGGAGGACGAAGATGAATAAAAACAAAAAAGGAGAGGTTATGGAACCAGAAGTATCAGCTAAAGAATTCGGAGCCTTGTGGGCGAATGTTGAGCATATTAAAGAGAGTGTCGACAGGCACACGACTACCCTAGAGCGAATTGAGAATATTACACGTACAAATGTTACTCAAGCACAGCTTAAGGCATACAAAAAAGAGTCAGATGAAAAATACGTCAAATACACTGAAATCGAAGGCGTTATGAACTTTTGGAAGCTGGTAACAAGCAACCTGGCGAAATTATTCGCAGTCGCACTTGTCACACTAGCTATTTACGCGACTAACAACTTAATTCAACAAAATAAAGCAATTACAGAATTACAAGAAGAAGTTCAAGCACAAATAAGGAGGAAATAATGTCATATCAAGAATTAACTCAGTTTAGCTCGCCGAACTATACGCCCGAATCACAAGTGCCATATGTTTATGGAATGCCACGCACAGTCGATGGTGTGACGTATCACTGGTGGGGAGATCCTGCACAACAACCTCAGTTTGACGGTATCGTCAATTGGCTATGTCGACCAAATGGCAACTCGTCAGCACACGTAGTAGGTGAGGCGGGACGTATTGCTTGGATTATTGATGCGAATAATGCGGCGTGGCACGCAGGAAACGCTAGAGGTAATGCAACCACAGTAGGTTATGAGTGTAACCCACGCCTAGCTGACGGTGATTATGAAGTAATGGGTGAGTTCCACTACGATATGGAGAAAGCCTACGGCAAACGTCTACCTATTTATGTACATAAAGAATGGTTCAATACTAGTTGCTCACCAATCGACAAGAACCGTATCCGTGCAACCGCTGACCGCTATCACGCTGGCGGCGGTTCGCGTCCGACAGTCAACGAGACGCAGATCCGCGAAGTGTTCCGATCAATTTTAGGGCGTGAAGTTGACCCAGAGGGTTTGCGGCACTATTTGGGACAAGCTGCTAAGGGATGGTCAATCGACCAAATTCGTGCTGATGTAAATAATTCTCAGGAGGCGCACCAACGCCGCGCAGAGCTGGCTCGCCAAGCGGAAGAATTGAAACGAAGCGAGTGGGTGCGTAACCTGAACGACATTGAAGATATAAAACTGGTCGTCGCACCAGTCGCAGGACTACGTGCCGTCAATATGGTAACCATGGAAGCGTTTGGTAACGTGATTCCTAGAGGGACGGTTATCGATATCGCCAAGGAGACGATAGTGCAGGGCAAGAAATACTACCTATCGCAGTACGCCGTTAAGAATAACAAGCCGTTCGGCATTGCGGCGACAGAGCTAGTTGCGCTAGCTGATCCGAATAAAGATAAGCCGGCATGGCAAAAGAATCTGAAGGATATTGCCGACCAAGACTTCTGGACGCGTTCAGAGTGTGAGGTTACTGACCTGACTACTGGAAAATTAGCAAAGAAATTGCCAATGGGGACGAAGGTTCGCGTCACTCATGTTACGAGACTGGTTGATGATGACTTGATGGTGCTGGATGGCGGCACACTAGCAATCGATAAGCTGTACCTGAGCGATAAACCAATCGATAGCCTAGAAAAGCGAGTTTCTGCACTGGAGGTTCTCATCAATAAAATCATCGAATTTTTAACCAATTTGTTCAAAAACTTTAATAAATAAGGAGGAAATATGGAAAAGATTAAATTATTATTCAGTCCAGAGACAAAAAACGGTCGAGCCGTGAGGACGTTTTTTCAGGGACTACTGGGAGCAATGGGAGCATTCACAATGCTATATAGCACACCAGAATTTGGCAAGTTTATTGCGAGCTTGGACGCATTGACGGGACATGCAGTGTTTTCAGCAGTCATTGCGATTATTGCCGCCGCTATTAGCCGACTAATGCCAGTCATCGGAGCAGTGGTCGAGATGTTAAAGGAAATATACAGGGAGAAAAAAGATGCTTAGAAAAGCTTCAGCAAAAGGCGAATTACCAGCATCCGCAAAACTTACCTCTCAAAAAGAAAGAGGAACCCAAAACCTAGCCATAAGTACAGTCGACGGTTGGCTAATTGGTGAGGAGCAGGATTTTGTCATATTCGAAACTGATTCTAATAATGATATAGTGCCAGGGTCGGCAACTTCATGGAAAGGTGTGCCTGCTTCAAACGGGAGTATTGCTGGACTTACTCTGACAGGCGGTCTGGATAGGCTATATCCGATTGGGGCTGCAGTTGTACCAACGGCTACTTCTGCATGGGCAAACGACTTAGTCGAGTGGCTATTAAAATCTCATAATCCAGACGGCACACTAAAAGAATCTGCTATACCTGAACTTAAACCTCAAGTAATTCCTGAGAAGTCCATTACAGCCGACAAGATAGACTTTACGACAATGCCAGACAATAAATACAAGACTACTGAACAGGATACTGGTCAAAAATGGATTGATGGTCGCCCTATTTATCGTAAAGTTGTGCGTGGTACTGTAAACCTAGCTGGCAATAGAACTGGTCTACTGCCGCACGGAATTCAAGATCTAACTAAAAAATGGGAAATTATACGATATTACGGCTCTATGCGACTGGGAGGATCGTTGTCTGATAACATTTCAAAGCAAACTATTCCATACATAGAGAGCACACACCAATCAGGCATTACTTCAATTGACAATACAAATATTGAGATTTCTGGTAGCTACCCCTGGGGCAATTCAGAAGTTAGTATTGTGTTAGAGTATGTTAAGTAGTCTAAGCTTGACCTATTGCTATCCAGTTAAAGTAATACACACCATTTAGCCACGCTCCGTCAAAACGACGGATAGTTGCCTTAAATGATGAGTTAGTAATCTTTAATGCACTCATTGACGCACCACCCCACGTATCGAGCGGAGTGTCTGTCCAAGCGTCGCCCGAGTTGGGGGTATATCCAGCAAATGTACAGACCACTACAGGGAACGTACCGCTCTTAAACTGTTTTGGAAATTGTATATTGGCGATAGCTTCAGAGGCATTAGCAGATACTAATATCCTGGCACAGCCACACTGTACATTCACAGGCTTGTCAGTAGTTGTGTCATTGCGCTTTACTTTTACTTTTTCTGCAAGCGGCATTGTCGTAAAGTCTATCTTGTGAGTATTGACTTTTACGCTAGAGTTTGCTAATATAAGAACATCAGATAGCCAATTGATAACCTCGGTCGTTTTTGACTGGGGTTTTCTTTGTCTAAAAATAACCTCTTTCTCAAAATCGATAAATCGCTAAAAAGTTGTCAAGGGTTTTGCACCAAATTCTTGCATCTTTTTTGCAACATTAATAAAAACACCGTAGGAAGCGATGGTGCTAGTTTTCCTTTGGTCTAAAAAGAGAGGGTAAAAATGGAAAACGGTTGGATTAAATTGTGGCGAAATGCAGACCAGCATGAACTACTGTCTAACGATAATACTGCTTTCGTAGTATTTTTTCGGCTACTTATGAAGGTTGATAAAAGTACTGGAACATACAAAACTGGGCGTAAAAAATTGGCAACTGAACTGAACTTAAAACAGGGGACGCTCAGAGGTGCGTTAGACCGACTTCGCCAACGCAACATGATAGTATGGTTCAGCACAAACAAAATGACCACTTTTTCTATCTGTAATTGGCAAAAATTTCAATCTATCGACGCAAACAAAACGCACCATCAACGCCAACGCTTAGCCACTAAACAAGAAAAAGAAGAAGAAAAAGAAATAATAAATACGTCAAATTGTAATCAATTCGACCACTTCCATGTGTGGGTTTGTGAGCTATTCGAAAAAGACCCCGTACGCTTTAAGCTCAGTAAACAACGTCGAGAAAAACTTAGGCTTCGACTAAAAGAATTGGGAGAAGAGCGTTTGAAAACAGCGTTTACTGCAATCTCGAAAAGCGAGTTTCACAGAGGCAATAATGACCGTGGTTGGAAGATCGACACTGACCCATATTGGCTTGTCGCGAACTATGAGCGAGCTGAAAAGTGGTCTAACACTACCTCGGAAGATGAAGCACCCGACCTGTCGAAAGTGGAGATAAAGCTATGAGTTACGTTCGTTATGACTGGGTGATTCGCACGCTTAATCCAAAAGTGGAAAAAGATAAAAAATCAATAGCACATGCAAACGCTGGTATTGGTTATTACATCATCTCAACACCAGAAACAGGTAAGAATTATTACGTTGTTGCTTACATGCATTTTGGCGGAGAAATACCTGTAGGGCATCAATTAGCGAATAAATATCAGGCTGAAAAGTTAGAAAAAATGCGGGCTGTAAGGTATTCAATAAAGTAGGACTTTGTGAATTTTACACTATGCAGACACGGCTAGACGTGGCAAAATTGAATAAGAAATTAGCCATATCTACTGCCGAGTTGACGACCGTGTGGGTGGTCTGAAAGCAACACTAGTTGGGCACCTCAAAATCCTACATTTTAACTTAAATTGTGGGAGAATTATGGATAAAAGTACTACGTTGGAGCGTGCATTATTTTATTTTGTAAAGCACAAAGAGGCGCATGGTAAAGCTACCAATACGACAAAAGCAACTTACATTTGTATTCTTGAAGACTTTATCAAATCGATAAAAGCCGATACGGTTAGCGACTTAGATATTTTGGTGATTGATAACTTTATCGACACCTTATCTTTGAAAAGCTACAAGCCGAAAACTATCAAAAATAAAATCGTGGTTATTAGAAGTTTTATCAAATTTTTGTATTCTAAAAACCTTATAGACATCAGACCTGAGGCAATTGAAATACCAAGAACTGTTGAAGTTGAGGCTAATTTTTTAGATGAAGAAGAACAGTTCGCCTTGATAAAATCAGCTAGAAATCTAAGAGATAAAGCCTTGATTATGACTATATTAAGCAGTGGATTGCGAGCTTCTGAAATCTTAAATCTCAAGGAAGATGATTTGTACAGAAGGTCCCTTATAGTTTCTAGAGGAAAAGGCGGAAAGCCAAGAGTAACTTTTATCGATCCTCTAACTGAAAAGTCTATTAGAGAATATCACCATAAAAGAGAAGTGGACTCTGTTTTTGTTTTCACGAACTCTTTTGGAAAGCCTCTAAGCCGACAATATCTCTCAAGAATGATATCTGAAACCGCTCTAAGAGCTGGAATTAAAAAGAGAGTAAGCGCGCACACTTTAAGACATAGTTTTGCTACTAATATGTTACGAAAAGGAGCAAGAATTGAAGACGTTCAGCCTTTAATGGGGCATTCAAATATCTCGACTACTAGATTGTACATGCATTTTACGAACGAATATTTAAGAGAACGCTACGATATGTTCAATAAAGATATTGACAAAACGCTCGCGGTTTGCTAAGATAAGAGTATCAAAGTTGAAAGACTTTAGTATTTTTTACAAGATTGCTTTGTAGATAATAAAGGTTTCACCTTTACACGCCGCTTTAGCTCAGTTGGCTAGAGCAACGGTTTTGTAAACCGTAGGTCCTCGGTTCGAGCCCGAGAAGCGGCTCCACATCACGCTGGAATCGTGTAGTGGCAATCACAGGAGACTGTAAATCTCCCGCCGTAAGGCTTCGTAGGTTCGAGTCCTACTTCCAGCACCAAATTTGAATCATCGTCGCCTTCTTCAGGCGACTTTTTATAATACTAACAGACTCTTTATAAATTAGTCTTCCACGATAAGGCATTACGCCATCGCTAGCACGCAAGTCTTCAGAAGGGCTATTTCAAAAGATGGTAAGCGTTCGTCATACCTTAAATGCTCAATAGAAATAATATATTTGTTAATCTGCTGAGTCCCTGTTGTATTTTGTATTAAATGGACTATTGCCAAAACTCTCTTGATGTTGTAAAATAGCGAAGTTGTAGCAACCGCTGTGATTTCGCTCCTTTACAGAGAGGATGATACCATGTCTCGTCAGCGAGACGCTGAGCTTGACCGCTTGCGGTCAGCTCGCGAGTCTGCCCGCCAGCGACAGCAGGCAGCCTGAGAAGCTCAGCAAGCCGCCTGGGAGCGCCGCTCCTCGGCTCGTGCGGCCATGAACCGTGCCTACGAGTCTAAACAGGCCGCTTACGCGGATCAGCAGGCAGCCTGGGAAGCTTACGTGTCCGTCAAACAGGCCAACGGCCCGCGAATCGACAGCTTGAATGCTCAGCAAGAGCAGTCGTATCAGAGCATGAAGTCGGCTTTCGAGTCGGCTTCGTTGGCTCACGATATGCACGACGGCGCTAGCGCACGTATGTATGCAGATCAGGGACATGCTTACAAAGCAGAGTCTCAGACCTGTGCTGCCGAACGGCGACAGCTTGTCGCTGAAATTCGCGTCGCACGCGAGCGGCTTAATGCCGTCAAACCAGCTTTCCAAGCGGCTAAGGGTGAGTTTGCTCGTGCGCGGCAGACATTTCAGTCTGCCAAGGCAGAACACGAACGAGCGCAGGATGCCTTCAAGCGCGCCAAGGCCGACTTTGAAGCATGCACCAAGGCTTTCCGCTCCAGGCTCGATGAACTGAAGTCGGCAAGCCGAAAGAAGCGTAAGGAGTTGGCCGCAAAGGCTGGAGTTCCGCTTCAGTACCAGGAAGACGTATGGATCTCGATAGAGCCGAACGGCAACGTCAACATCTACTTCGGTGGTGTTGATAAACCTGATGGTCCTGGTCACGGACACTATGTTATGAGTAAAAACGGAACCGTGACGTATAGGCGCGATCCTTTTAGGCCGCATGGTGCGCAGAACTTCACCGATGAGCCTGGTGGAACACTGCATGACCGCCGCGCCCGGAGAGATACGCCGCCACTCGGTGTACGAAACCGCGACAACGACACCAATGATCGCAGTGGAGTGTTCTACGATAGGAATCGCCAGGTAGATCTGCATGTGACGCAGTACTACGGAGATAACTATCGCGTCTCGTGGGATACCGACGGAGAATCTGACAAAGACCATCACTGGACAAACCAGAGTCTTCCATACGGTCACCCTGACAGACATAATCCACCTGAAGATGCTCGATAGATAGAAAGGAGACGACTGTCCCAGGCTAATATTATATTATTAGCCTGGGACTTTTTCATGTTATATAATAACAAATATGAATAATAAGAAGAGCCAATACCCTCAAATGACTTACGAACAAGCAGTCGAGCACTGCAAATATTGGGCAGATCAAATTAGACATGATGGGCTTGACTTATTGACTACTGATTATGGTGCGGCTATTGGAGTTTCCGACCAGTTAGCGTATCCTTTGGAGATGCAGACTTGGATTAATTCACAAGAACATCCTCTCCTGTATAAAGTTTGCGTATACGCCGTTACCGTTGATAATGACCACACCGACAGGGAATCGTGGGAAAAGCTACTAGAGCTAATCGATAAATTATAAGGCCGGAAAATAATATTTTTTCTTACGTAGATATTTTTATAGAATTGAACGCAAGACGCCAGGCTGAGCGCCATTGACTTTTGATAATTTATATGCTATTATATGAGCATGCTTGAATTTACAAAATCTATTCTGACATTATGGAATAGCGAAAAAAACCAACGATTGAAACTACAATACGCTTATATCATGCTGGCTATAATTGGGCTGGCTGTAGCAGGATTATTGACATTATTTAACGCTTCGTCAGCACACTTGGCAGCATCAGCTTCAGGAATATTGTTCGTTACATTCTTAGTCAATAGCGTAGCGTGGGGAATAATAGAAGCATTTGTCACGCCAAAACTGCCAAAAGAAGCCAGCGCGACGGTCAAAAAATCCACTCGTAAAAAATAGCCCAGTTGATTAAACACGGCTTAATATGCTAAAATTAAGCCTGTTACGCCGCGATAGCTCAGTTGGTAGAGCGCATCCATGGTAAGGATGAGGTCTCGGGTTCAAGCCCCGATCGTGGCTCCATATGAAACACGGATTCGCAGAGATGCGGATCTTTTTTATTCCGCCTTCATTAAGTTTATAAATTTAACTGGTTTTCCTTTTTCCCAATCCATAATAAAGACATATTTGCCATTATGTTTAAAATGGTCATTATTTTTACACCCAGTACACTCATTTTTAATAATCTTTGGAGACTCACCCCACAGCTTGACCATAGGGGGGATTTCTTTTTCTATCACTTCATGACGACAACTCATTGGTATTACGTTTTTAATTCCGTCCATCTGGAAAATGTTCCAAGAAATAATTTCCGCAACCCGCAATAACATTTCCATTTTTTCTTTTGATATTTTCCTGTCAAGATTTATCTTATCGTTAGGGAATTTGTCATTCCAGTAGTCGATGAAAGTGTATAAAAGGTTCTCTCTGGCTAGCAGAAGATTATCGCCTTGCCATTCATAGCCATAAGAACACTGAAAGGCAATAATAGCCCATTTCAACCACTCTTTCTTATCATTACAATACGAACCGACAACTTGAAGTTTACGGTCTAAAAATCCCACTCTGTCAGACAGTTTCAATACTTTTTTCCCGCTGGCGGCATTGTATCGGCCGACTATAAACGGCGCCTCGCCGCAGGTTATCTCCAGACGAAGTTCTTTGACGTAATCCTTCCAATTACTCTCGTCTGCAGGCCAGTTTCCTGAGCTCCAGTCTACCTGCCTATTCATTTGGCTAACGATATTCTTTGGCGTAAAAACCTCAGCCTTATCCTTTGTGCGGCTTTTTTGCTCTTCCTTTGATTTAGCAATTCTAGGCTGTATTAAATATGTATTTGTCCCTGTGATATCTAATATTGATATTTCTTGCTTTGGATTATGACCGACGTAAGAGTCGGTAGCCCACAAAATATTATGTGATTTTCGCTTCGTCGTCCGCGTCCTGTCCAGCAAAAGAACGTCCAACAAGTCGCCATGGCGGCGAATGGTATTTTCAAGGATGTCAACTTGCTTCGATTGCATTATTACTCTACTGGCGCGAAATATTTATAATATTTGATTCACTACAGGGTTGAATATTATTAAAAACAAAATCTTGAATATCCTGGGGGATATCATACTTTTTCATCAGACACCTGTCTATCTCGTCAATTGATAAGCACCACCATTTTTCAGAAAAGTCCTGAACTGGTACAGCTCCCCATGACGTAGTTGAATGTTGACTATGCTTATTTAGATATAAAAGTGCTCTAACAAATTTTGTATTTATGTACTTTGCAAGATTCCAGGCAGACGCCTCATCGTCATACCCTCCTTGTTCTTGAAAAGTTTCAGTACAGGCTTCATTCGGTCCAGCTACGATAACATTAGCATAGGCACCACCTAAAAATGGCGAACTCGCAGACCAATTTCCCCATGCATAAGGTACGAATACCTTATATTTTGACAATTGATTATCTAAACTAGGAAACGGATAATCATGCGGTACATAAAATACCTTCCCCTTGGATGAATATAATCTTATATCTGTTTTGCTCATTCTTTTATCATGTATATCAGGCAATCCATATTTTGAAGAATCCCTGATAACGTCGGTGCTCAAGCCGTATGGCTTGCGCACCGACGTTATCGTTTGCATTGACAAAAATCCAGAAAATGATTGAATTTTTTCAGCCAGGTCTATAATTTCTTGAGGTTTTTTAATATCCAATTTACTTATAGGAAGAAGTCTTTTTATCGGATTTTCTCCATTTTCAAATATCAACTGTCTTCCATCTAGACCATTGTTGTATCCTTTTTTCCATAATATTATGTTTGTCCACTTTGCCCCAGAAACACCAGGAAACGCATCTTCTATATTGTCTATTTTTACTATCTGCCTATCTCTTTTTATGCTTTCTTTATTCATCTTTCGCAGATTATTAGCATCCTTAGGCTCCTGCCACCCAATAGGGAAGATCATGCAAGATATATCAGCAATCTTTATGGATGCTGTCCAGAAATCTGGATAAATCTGCTGACGATTCTCTCCCTGATACGGCGGATTCCCAACTACTGCTGTAAATTTCATATTTAACGTCTCTCCCTTTTTGAACGCGTCAGTTAAATCTAATTGCTTAAGATTACTATTATCAATGCCTGAAAATGTCCCGTAAATGTACTTGCGTGCGATATTGTAGATAATATTCGTTGGCGCAAATCCATAAAGCTGCTTCTCAAGGATGTGTTTCACTCTTTCTGATTTGTCTGGTATTTTGCTCTCAAGCCCTCTATTTAACCTCTTTGCTATTTCTGTAAGGTATAGACCACTCTTTACATATAAATCCGCAAATGTTGCGTTTGGATCTTCAAATATGCCAGGATTATTTTCTTCCAGCAAATCAAGCATTTTATTTACAACTTTCCTTGGTGTAAAAATCTGATTTGTTTTTAGCGGACGAATATAAGAGAAAATGTCTTCTTTGGCGCCAGGAGAGAGGTAATCCGCAATTTCCTGTCGCTTCTCCTCAAACTCTCGAATGGCAGCGTTAAATGTATAGCGATCAAAAAATCCTTCAAATGTTTCGCCGGTTTCTGGATTCGTCCATGGGCCGCGAATTTTACGGAAGTCATCTTTTGTAAATGGTTCGCTGTCTTTTTCTGTAAATAATTCCTCAAAATCCTTATCAGAAACGGTATCCTCGATGTTATCTAACGTGATTTTATCTACATCTGTGCTGGCAGCCATAATGAATGAAGGGATAGCGCGGGTAAATGTACGCAATTTCCTCCTAATTTGGTCCATTTCAGACTTTTCTTCTTTTTCGTAATTATCCTCTTCTTCACGAATGACGGTATCGTTAGGGAGATCTTTCTCAATTATATTCGCCAGGCTATCCGTTAACTTATCCTGAGCTATTCTGTCTGCTATATCGCCAGACACAAATTCTTCTGCCGCTTCTTTGACTTTTTCACGGAGCCCATTTTTAATATTGTCAAGCTCTGTCTTTGAAGGAGAATAGAAATCTTTATATTTCCCAAGGACTTCAGATATTTCAGGCATGCAGTCAGCGGTAATTTTTTCAACGATCTCATCTGCCTCCATATCCGAATCAACCGCAGACAACACGATATCCTGCATCCTTGAAGTATAAACCTTATTGCCGAGTAGTTTATCCTTATTTACAGATATTCTGTGATCTCGATTCTTCTTACGATCTGGGTCGTGTTGAACTTCTTCGCTTTTAGTTTGCTTATCAGTATCGCTAGTCGAAGGAGCCTTATTTAATGCTGCAATCACCTCAGAAGGGATATTAAAGACATTGTTAATGTTTACAAATAACAAATTAGTAACAAAACCACGGTTCACAACCTCCTTTGCGACGATGGCTTTAGGGAAAGTCAAAACTTGCTCTGCATCCAATTCGATCATCTTACCGGATTCATCTTCCGCCAAGACAGGGAAGTAGTTCAGCAATTCTGCTACGTTCTGCTCTCTGATTTTTTCTGTAGCTTCACCTCTGGCTACGTCCGCCAATAGACTGTTGGCGAACTTGTCATAAACTTTAAGCACGCGATTCGGCGAGAAATCAAAGACGTAAGCCGACCTTTTACGACAGAGGTTACCATTATTATCTATAAATTCATACGGGTTCTGAGAACGGAATATTGCCTGCATGTACAGCGACTCAGATTTAATATCAGACAACATAAGCACAGCAGACCATTCTTTAACAGTAACTCCAGTTGTCAATTGTCCGACAGATAAAGTTATGGTGCGGTCATTTTCCTTGATAGCCTTCTTAACCTTACTTAAAGCTTTTTCGTTAGCTGCAGTATCCTTCATTTCATCTTCAGATGAATTACCGTCAGACTGAACCCTTCCATTGCCTGCGGCAAGCACTATTTTATATTCACTAAATACTGGGTGATGGCGCAACATTTTCTCCATAGCCTTCGCTGAAGCGACACGGTTTCCTACCAGCCAAAACGTGTGTTTTAATTGATCTCTTAATTCGGGAGTTGAGAATGGATATTTTTCATTTGAAGTTAATTGATTTAAGAATGTTGAAATATCATTCTCATGAACGAACTTGCCACTTGTGTCTGTTGCGAACATCTCATTCAGCTCAAAAGCAAAATCGATATTTTCATCGTCCATCTCCATGCCTTTTTCAAGCCGATCAGATATCATGTCGGATATCTTGTAGGTGAATAATCTCATATCCGGCAAATTAACGTGATCACCCGAATCATCCAGGTTCTTCAATTCTTCCTGTTTAGCTTTTTGCTCATCAATATAAGTCCAGTTGAATATCTGATTGTCCTTAAAATGTCCATCCGCTATTGCCTTAAAAGGCGTTCCAGATAAATGCAGCGTAAACCTGCGCTTAATTTTTCCAAAAGCTTCATTAGTTCTGTCTGTATCAACACCCTCATGAGCCTCATCTATAATTAACAAATCCCAGTTCAGATCCGCCACCCACTTTAATTTATTGTGTGGTCCACCAAAAACCTTACCACCCTTTAAGTCTTGTAGACTTAAGAAAGTTATCTGTCTATCCTCACTTGATGAATTGGCTTTATTGATAAAATCATCCCTAGACAAAGTTTCACGCTCTTTCAATGAATCCGCAGTCGAAATAAAATAATATCCGTCAATAAATTTATCGAAATCATCAAACCATGAATTGGCAATTGCTGGGCGATTAGTAACTATCAAAACATTCTTAGCATTGAACTTTTTCGCAAAATCGTAAGAAGAGAGAGTTTTACCAAAACGCGGTTTTGCGTTCCATAAAAATTCCGCCTCTTTATTCGGCGAAGAAAAATCTGTGGTCTGATGAGATTCTGCATAAGCAAGGGTTTGAGAAACGGCACGTTCTTGCTCCTTTCTCAACTTATACGGACTTTTCTCGGAAGATCGACTGAATAAATTGCCATTAGCGTAATCATCAAACAATTCTTTAGATTTTTCTGGCGTGCCATTGAAGTAAAACCATTCCTCGCCCAATCCGCCATCGTCCTGCTTTTTACTCTTCTCGATTCCATTCTTTACGTAATATTTATGAAGATCTTTATCCTTAAAAAATTCGTGAGTTGCGTTAGAAAAAGAACTAGCACTCCACAATTTCTCATATCGCAATTTTACAGCCGCAGTCTTAGTCTGTTCTAATATTCGCGAATCAACGTCTTTACGTTCTGTGTATCCGACTTTTTGCCAACCTTTATTTGCTGGAATATCTGGCAGAATATAAGAGTATATTTGAGGATAAATCCTCTTTGTGGTTTTTATTATTTTCTTATCATCATTCATAAATATCCTCCGCAGTCACTAAGTGAGTAACCTTTCTGATAATTATACTATAAAACGACCACCAAAAGTTTGGCTAATGATATAATCTTAACAAGGTTAGGAGGGTGTCATGATGAAACAATCGATAGAGCAGAGAATTGATAAAGTGTGCGGGTCAATGCTAGGCGGGGCAATTGGCGATGCGCTCGGCTACCAAATAGAGTTTGAGCGCGACATAGTGCCGAGATCAACGACTCGATTTACAGATGGAATTGGTATGATTTCGGACGATACACAGATGACGCTATTTACAGCTTGCGGACTTTTATGGCGATCTACACGACTTCAAACGCGTGGCATAGCGCCGCTTCCGTCAGAGGCGATATATTTGGCGTATTTGGATTGGCTTGATACGCAACAAAAAGCTGGACAGGTCGAGCACACGCCAGTAGCTTGGATAAAAAATATTCCGGAGTTAAACGCCGTGCGAAGTCCAGGAATGACGTGCCTTGGTTCACTTTCCTCGGGAGAAATGGGAACATTAGAAAGCGGTCTCAACGGCAGTAAAGGCTGCGGTGGAGTTATGCGAATTGCGCCGATAGCTTTATATTGCAAAGAAGACGTTGTCGGTGAAATTTCCGCCAAATCTTGCGCGCTGACTCACGGACATCCTCTGGCAATTCTTTCTGCGTATGCGTTGGGATATATAATTTATTACGCACTGGACGGAAAATCGATAGAAGAAGCCGTGCAAATCGCAATCCAGAAAATGAACGACTGGACTACCGAGAAGGTTTATGAAGATCAAGATCCTTTTGAGATTGGTTGTGATAGCGAAAAAGCTGAGCTGACCAAACTGTTTAACAATGCCGTTCGCTTAGCCAAATCTGACGTTGAAGATCAAGAAGCCCTTTATCAACTCGGAGAGGGCTGGGTCGCTGAAGAGTCCGTTGCAATTGCTATTTATTGCTCGATCAAGTACCAAGATGATTTTAAGGAAGCGATTATTGCGGCGGCAAATCACGACGGGGATTCAGATTCAACAGCGGCAATAACTGGAAATATTGTTGGAGCGAGGGTTGGCTATAAAAACATACCGGATTATTACAAGGATAATATTGAACTCAAGGATGTAATATTGGAGCTTGCAGATGATATAGCAAATGATATGCCACTCAAAAAGATTAACGACAGACACCTTGAACCGACGGATGAATGGCTGAATAAATATTTATACTTGGAAAAGAAAGATTAGAGTCCGCGTCTTATCAATCGGCGAAGTAAGCATAAAAATTAGTAAAATCTGCTATGATACTAGCATTTTCACTTCACCCATGCTATAATTAGCCAAGACGTTTTATAAAATCTAACGAGTAAAGAGATGGCAAAGAAGAATACGAAAC
>ERZ772779.391-NODE-391-length-21138-cov-12.669354_pt1 | contig 21138 bp, 14 predicted proteins | sample MGYA00511360_ERZ772779 | MGnify/ENA primary metagenome ERZ772779 (study PRJEB29015, sample SAMEA2738112) | human oral metagenome | biome: human oral; feature: human-associated habitat; material: saliva | place: China | collected 2231 ...
GCCAGCAGTGCGGGTAGGAGTGCACGTAGGACTTCTCGCGCACCAGCACGGCGCGGATCTCGGGGGCGCGGCGCGCGATCGGGCCACCCTGCTCGCGCAGGTCGGCGACCACGTAGCGGTTCGCATCGAAGATCTGCATGCCCTCGTAGTCGGGCACCTCCGAGGTGAAGACGCCGCCCTCGTCGACCGGCATGACGAGGCCGATGTTGTACTCCATGCACGTCCACATGTCGTCCTCACCGAAGGCGGGCGCCTGGTGGACCAGGCCCGTGCCGTCCGTCGTCGTCACGTAGTCGGCGGCGATGATGGACCAGGCGTTGGGGCCGGGGATTCCGCCCTCGACGCGGCGCTCGGGCGTGTCGAAGTAGTCGTAGATCGGGTGGTAGTGGAGGCCCACCAGCTCGCTGCCCTTGTAGGTGGCGACGACGGTCGGGTCCTCGCCGAGTTCCTTCGCATACGCCGGGATCAGGTCGGTGGCGATGAGGACGCGCTCGCCGGCGAGGTTGCCCACATGTTCGGCGGCCACCTCGACGAGGGAGTACTCGATCTGCGGGCCCACGGCGACGGCCGAGTTCGACGGCAGGGTCCACGGCGTGGTCGTCCAGATGAGCGCCAGCTCGGGGCGCGCCGAGTCCTCACGCAGCTTCTGCTCGAGACGCAGGCCCACCGTGACCGTGTTGTCGGTGCGGTCCCGGTAGATCTCGTCGTCCATCTTGAGCTCGTGGTTGCTCAGCGGCGTGCGGTCGTTCCAGCAGTAGGGCAGGACGCGGTGGCCCTGGTAGGCCAGGCCCTTGTCGTAGAGCTGCTTGAACGCCCAGATCACGGACTCGGTGTAGGACATGTCGAGCGTCTTGTAGTCGTGCTCGAAGTCCACCCAGCGGGCCTGGCGGGTGACGTACTCTTCCCATTCCTTCGTGTAGCGCAGGACGGAGGAGCGGCAGGCGGCGTTGAACGCCTCGATGCCGACGCCACCCTCGCGGGTGATCTCGGTGACGTCCTCGATGCCGAGCTGGCGCTGGGCCTCGAGCTCGGCGGGCAGGCCGTGCGTGTCCCAGCCGAAGCGGCGCTCGACGCGGTGGCCCTTCATGGTCTGGTAGCGGCCCACCACGTCCTTGACGTAGCCGGTCAGGAGGTGACCGTAGTGGGGCAGGCCGTTGGCGAAAGGCGGGCCATCGTAGAACACGAACTCGTTGGAGCCATGCTCGCCGGCGTCGCGCATCTCAATGGACTTGCGGAAGGTGTCGTTGCTGGCCCAGAACGCCAGGGTGCCCTCTTCCATCGCGGGGAAGGAAGGGCTGGGGTCCACCTCGTCTTGCCGGTGGCGGGGGTAGAAGCCGTGCTTCGTCATGAGTGTCCTCGTCTCGCGCCTATACAGGGACGAGGACCGGCGTCGCCGGCACCCGCGGTACCACCCCGCTTGCCGCTCCCACGTCGGGGGCGGCCGCTTCGTTGGGGCTGTGTCGGGCCCTCCCGTCCGGTTCTACTGGAGGGGACGAGGCCGTGGTCGGCTATCGCTGCCCTCTTTCTTCCGGATGCTCCCCGGTGATACCCCGCTGTCGCGGGCCGGATCGTAGCGAAAAACCAGTGTAGCGAAGCGACTGTTCAGATGCCCATCGGGGGCGCGTCTGTCTGCCCACAGCGCAGGCGTGCTCTCCTCTTCCCGGGTCCACGGCCTCGTTGCCACGGCGCGTGCTTTCGGGGAGCGCGCAACCCTGCACTAGAGTTGTGGGGTGTTTGAAACGGAAACGAAACGCCCCATGCGCCCCTGGGGTGCGCTCGTCGGCGTGTGCGTGATCGCCGCGCTGCTGGTCGTCTGGGCGTTGCAGGGGTCCCTATCCGGCGCGGGTTTCCCGGTTGGGCGCGCAGCGACGATTGCGGTGGGCATGACCCTGCAGGCGATCCCCTTCCTCCTCCTGGGTGTCTTCGTCGCCGAACTCATCGAGGCCTACCTCTCCCCCGCGCTCATCGCCCGGGTGTTCCCGACAAACCCTCTCGCCTCGGTGCTGACTGCGCTCCTCGCAGCTTTCGTGCTGCCCGTGTGCGATTGCTCGGCCGTTCCGATTTTCCGTTCCCTCCTGCGCAAGGGGGTTCCCCTGTCGGCGGCGACGACCCTCATGCTGGCCTCCCCCGCGATCAACCCGCTGGTATTCGCCTCGACGCTCTACGCCTTCGGGTCGTGGTCGCTCGTCGCGGCGCGGGTCGGCCTCTCGGTCGTCGTCGCCCTCACGGTCGGCCTGTCTATGCTGGTCATTCCCCCGCGCGCACTGCGCGAGGAGAGTCTGTCGGACACCGATCACGGGGGCGACGCGTGTTGTTGCGAGCACGGGTGCGAGATGCCCGACCGGAGCGTCTCTGGCGTGCTGGCGGCGATGGGTCGCTCATTTGGACGGATTTTGCCGTTCTTACTGGGAGGCGTGGCCGCATCAACGGTGGCACAGGTGCTGTGGCCGGTGTCGTCGTTGCTGTCGGGGCTACCTGCGGCGGGCGTGTTGGCGCTGATGATGGGAGCGGGTTTCGCCCTGTCCCTGTGTTCATCGTCTGACGCGGTGATTGCACGCTCGTTCGCCTCATTGGCACCGACAGGTGCTCTCATGGGCTTCATGGTGTACGGGCCGATGATGGACGTAAAGAACGTCGCGTTGTTGTCGTCACAGTTCCGCGGAGTGTTTGTGGCGCGCCTGTTCGTGACGGTGACAGCAGTTGCCGCGTTGGTTGTTGGCGGCTCCTGGTGGATGGGGGTTCTCTCGTGAAGTTGTTGGATCGGATTGCTCCCACCCTGGAGGCTTTGTCACTGGCGGGGTTGGGCGCGGCGCTCGCATGGATGGCGCTGTCAGGACGCTACGGGTCATTCGTGCCCCCGTCGGCGCGGCTGGGCATCCTCGTGTCGGGCGTCGGGTTGTTGGCATGCGCGCTGGCACTGTCGTCGCGTCTGGAGGTGGGCGAAGGTGAGCACACCCATGGGGAGCACACCCATGCGCCCGCGTCGTCGCGTCGTGGACTGACGCGCGCCTGCGTGGCTATCCTAGCCGCCCTCATCCTGATTCTCCCCTTCCGCGTGTCCCCCTCTGAGCTGGCCGCAACCACAATTAGCGCGCGCGCCGCAGATACCGAAGACGAGGCCGAGGCGGACCCCGTCGCACCATCCGAGGACAGCCCCTCCGCTCCCCCCGCGAGCGCGGATGGGGGCGCGCAGTCGGCCACCCCGGGTGGGAGCCAGAGCGGGGGTGGGTCCCAGGCCTCGTCGAGTGGGGTGTTGGAGCTGACGACGGAGAATTTTGCTGCTCAGGTTGAGGAGTTTGCGTCTCATGGGAAGGTGCATGATGGTCAGCGTGTGGAGTTGACGGGTTTTGTGATGAGCGAGGCTTCGGCGCGGGGGCAGGCGTCGATTCCGCGGTTGACGCAGGAGGAGAGTTTCGCGGTGGCGCGTATGGCGATTTGGTGTTGTGCGGCGGACGCGTATGCGATTGGTTTTGCGGTGCGGTGGGACGGGGCGGTTCCTGCGGCGGATAGTTGGGTGCGGGTGCGTGGGACGTTGCGTCTGCGGGGTGCGAAGGCGTTGGTTATTGATGCTGAGTCGGTGGAGGTGACGAGTGCTCCGGATCCGGAGTTTGTGATTCAGAAGCGGTGAACACCAACACGCTAAGCGACTTAGATCACTAAGTATGTTTATGTCCGTTAGCTCGGACACAAATTGGGGCGCGTAGCGTGAGGAGTGCGCACACGGCAGGCGCGGGCGCATTCCTCACCTTCAAGGACGAAGACATGTCTACGACACCCTCACTCACGCCTCGCGAGAAGAACGCGAGGCGCTATGCGACAACGCTGGCGATCATCGCCACCCTCGGCCCGTTCTTTTACGGTTTTGAGGGCATGGTCCTCAACGCCGCCATCAAGGCGGTGGGTACCACCTTCGAACTCGGCCCTATTCTTCAGGGGGTTGCGGGCGCGGCTGGCGTCATCGGTGGCCTGTTCGGGGCGCTCGCCGCGGGCCGTATCTCTGATCGGATCGGCCGCAAGACCACGCTCATGTGGGTCGGGCCTTTCCTCCTGTTCGAGGCCCTCCTCGGCCCAATCTCTCCGCTGCTGGGCGGCTTCGGCTACCCATTCTTGCTCCTGACCCGCATCATTGGCGGCATCGGTTTTGGCGCGGCGACCACGGTTGCCCCCGGCTACGTCGCCGAGATCGCCCCAGCCGACATCCGCGGACGCCTCATCGGATTCCGCCAACTCGCGATCATTCTGGGCCTGTTCTTCGCTGGCCTCATCAACACTGCGGTCGTCTCGTTCACGGGCGGCGCGGCGCGGCCTGCGTTCGGAGGCCTCATGACCTGGCAGGTTCTCTTCGCATGCCTGATCATTCCGGCGCTTCTCTTCGTCGTCTTCACGGCGAAGATCCCCGAATCCCCACGCTACCTGGTTTCCGTGGGACGCACCGACGAGGCCGAGGCCATCCTGGCGAAGGTCAGCGCAGAGGCGGATCCCGCCGCTCGCGTCACCGCCATCGCCGAGTCTCTGACGGCCACCGGCGGTGCGAAGCTGTCGATTGGCCAGATCCTGTCCTCGAAGTGGCGCGGCCTGGTCTTCGTCGGCATGGCGATCGCTGCCTTCCAGCAACTCGCCGGTATCAACGGCGTGTTCTTCTACTCGAACTCCCTGTTCGCCGCCGTCGGCTTCACCGAGTCGATGGCCCTGGCCCAGACGCTGCTCATCACGGCCTTCAAGATCGTCGGCGTTCTGTCGGGCATCATGCTGGTGGATCGTGTGGGCCGCAAGCGCATGCTGATCTACGGCGGCACCCTCATCTTCGTCTCCCTCGGCGTTGTGGCCACGGTCTTCACGGTCGCCCCCACGGTCGATGGCAAGCCGGACGTCGCACACTCCCCCGTCCTGGCGTTCCTGGCGGTCGCGGCCCTGTGCACCTTCCTCCTGGGCTTCACCTCCTCGTGGGGTCCGATCTTCTCCATCGTCATGGGCGAGATGTTCCCCAACTCGATCCGCGGCGGCGCTATGTCGCTCGCGTCGGGCGCAGACTTCCTGGTCAATTTCCTGGTCGTTCTACTCTTCCCATTCCTCATCGCCTGGTCGCCGGCCGGCACCTACTGGATCTACTGCGCTTTCGGCGTCCTCGCCGTCATCTTCACCGCTCGCTTCCTGACCGAAACCAGCGGCACCGAACTCGAAGACATGGACACGGTCGTCGCCCAGAAGTAACTGGCCAACCCCCGAATTCAACGACGAAAAGACACACCAATGACCGACAAGACTCGGGACATCCCCGACAACGTACGTAACGTCCTGGTCATCATGACCGACCAGCACCGCACCGACACAATCGGCTGCCTGGGCAACCCCCACGCCCACACCCCCGTCATCGACGCAATGGGCGAATCGGGCTTCGCCTTCACCCACTGCTTCACCCCCACAGCGATCTGCACGCCGGCGCGCGCCTCACTCATGACCGGCAAGCGCCCGGGTAAGCACCAAGTGCTGGCCAACCCCGAGTGGAACATCGCCTACCAGGTCTCGATCCCCAAGGGCACGTGGACGTACACGCAGGAGCTGCGCGACGCCGGCTACAACGTCGGCATCGTCGGCAAATACCACTGCGGATACAACCTGCCCGACGCCTTCGGCGCGGACGACGACACCTACTGGGGTGCCGAAAACCCCGTGGCCAACGAGAAGTACGTCGCCTGGCTCGAGGCCAACAACCTCCCGCCCGTGCGCGCACACGACCTGTGGCGCGGCAAGCTGCCCGGCGGGCGCGACGGCCACATCATTGCCGCCCGCCTGGATCAGCCCGAGGAGGCTACCTTCGAGCGTTTCCTCGCCGACCGCGCGATCGAGAAGCTGCGCGAGTACGCGGACGACTGGAAGGACTCGGGTCAACCCTTCTGCCTCGACGTGCACTTCTTCGGCCCTCACCTGCCCTACTTCCTGCCCGACGAGTGGTTCGACCTGATCGACCCCGACCTCGTGGAGCTGCCGGAGAACTTCGGAGACTCGCTCATCGGCAAGCCCCCGATCCAGCAGAACTACGCCACCTACTGGTCCACCTCCTCGTTCACGAACGAGCAGTGGAGGAAGCTCATCGCGGTCTACTGGGGTTACACGGCGATGATCGACTTCGAGATCGGGCGCATCATGGACGTGGCGCGCGAGCTGGGCATCCTGGAGGACACGGCGGTCTTCTTCTGCGCGGACCACGGGGAGTTCACGGGCTCGCACCGGCTCAACGACAAGGGGCCGATGATGTACGACGACATCTACAACGTGCCCTTCATCGCTCACATCCCCGGCGTCTCAACGGTGGGCCGCTCGGACGCGTTCGTCTCCCTCATCGACCTGCCGGCCACGGTCCTGGACATCGCGGGCCTGGACACCTCCCTCGTGGAGGACGGGCGCTCGATCGTGGACCTCACGCGCGGCGAGGCCGTCGACGGCTGGCGCGAGGACATCGTGTGCGAGTTCCACGGTCACCACTTCCCCCTCCAGCAGCGCATGCTGCGCACGAAGGACTTCAAGCTGGTGATCAACCCGGAGTCGATCAACGAGCTCTACGACCTGCGCCTCGATCCCGCCGAGATGAACAACGTGTACACCGTGCCCGTGTACGACGAGGTCCGCAAGGAGCTGGCCACAAACCTGTACCTGCAGCTGCGCGAGCGCGGGGACCACTCCTTCGCCAAGTGGATGGCCGCGATGACCGACTTCGAGATTCCGCTGGTCAACACGGCTCGCTCCGACCTCGACGAGGTCACGAGCGACTAGACACGCGCGCGGCGGCGGGGATCTGGAGGCGCCTCCGCCGCCGCGCAGGTGGCATTCGCGCGCGCCACACTCACTGGACACGTACAGTGATACGTATCATAGATAGGTTGGAACGAGGCCAGGGCGGCGCGCCGCCCGAGGGCCGACAGTCGGGAAGGACGGACATGCACTACCCCACGCGCCACCCCCTCCCCACGCTCGAAGACCGCATCGTGGCACAGCTGGCGCTCTCCCCCGCGACTCGCTCGCAGCTGTGCGAGGCCCTGGACACCTCCCGTACAAACCTGGGCCGGGCACTGTCAACCCTCCTGGACGAGGGATCGGTTGGCGCCGTGCGCTCCAACGCGGCCGGTCGCGGACGCCCCACCCAGCTCCTCGCCCTCAACGCAACGGCGGCGCACGCGGTCGGCCTGCTCATCACGCGCACCTCCTGCGCCGGCGTCATGCTCAACCGGTCGGGGGCTGTCCTGGCGGCCGTCCACATCGTCTCCCCGTCATCCCCGTCGATGTCCCGCTCGCTCGAACAGACCTGCGAGACGCTGGCCGAGAGCGCCGCCGCCCAGGGCATCGACGTGACGCGCGTGCGCGCCGTGGGCGTCGGCGCGCCCATCCCGATGGGCCGCAACGCTCGCCTATCCTCAAACGCCTATCCGAGCGTGGAGGAGCTGGCCCGCCTCACGGGCCGCTGGTGGCCCGCGGCCCCGGTGGTGGACAACACGGTGCGCATGGCGGCCCTCGCGGAAGGACTGTGGGGCGCAGGAACCGGCATGTCCTCCTTCATCTACCTGCGCCTGTCGGGGGGTGTGGGCGGCTGCGTCGTGTCCGATTTCCGCCTCGTGGGCGGGGCAACGGGGCTCGCCGGCGAGCTGGGCCACATCACGGTGGCCGGTAACGACGCCCTGTGCGCGTGCGGCAAGCTCGGCTGCCTGGAGACGCTCGCCTCGATTCCCGCCCTGTGCGAGCGCGCCGGAGCGCAGGACCTGACGGCGCTGCGCGCCGCCGTGCACGCCGGGGACGAGCGCGCGAGCCTCGCGCTGGAGCGCGCCGCGGCGGCCGTCGGCTACGTGCTCGGGTCGGCCGCCCTGCTCATCAACCCGCGCGCCATCATCCTGGCGGGCGAGATCGTGGACGCGTTCCCCTCCATCAAGGAGGACATCGCCGCCCACATGCGAGCGGAACTGCTGCCGGTCATGGAGTGGGATATTGACGTGGTCAGCGCTTCCCTCGGCCCCCTCGGGGCAGCCCAGGGGTGCGCCTACGTCGCGGCGCATCGCGCACCGGAAGAAGACGACCGCGAGCGCACGCCCCTGACGTCGGGGTTCGCAGGTGAGGGCGGCGGCTCGTGACCCGTCGGATTCCTTTTTCGGTCGTCACCAAGCCGACGGGGGCGGCCTGCAACCTGGACTGTCAGTATTGTTTTTTCCTGTCGAAGGAGCTGTTGTACGACGCGGGGGCCCAGACCATGTCGGAGGGGACCTTGGAGCGCTACGTGGAGGCGTTCCTTGAGTCGAGTCCCGACGGCGAGGTGACGATGCTGTGGCAGGGCGGCGAACCCACCCTGCGAGGTCTCGGCTTTTTTGAACGCCTCATCGAACTGTGCGAGCGCTACCGTCGCCCCACCCAGCGGGTGCGTCACGCCCTTCAGACCAACGGGACGCTGGTGACCGAGGAGTGGGCGCGCTTTTTCGCGGACCACGGTTTCCTGGTGGGCGTGTCGATTGACGGGCCCGCTCCCCTGCACGACGCCTACCGCCTCAATCGTGGCGGGCGCGGCACCCACGCGATGGTGGTGCGCGGCTGGGAGGAGCTCGCCCGCGCGGGGGTGGAGACGAACATCCTGTGCACGGTCAACGCCGCGAACGAGGCGCACGGGGCGCGGGTCTACCGCTATTTCCGTGACGAGCTGGGGGCACGATACCTGCAGTTCATTCCCATTGTGGAGCGGGTGCGCGCCGCGGACCTGGCCCAGGCTGAGCGCGGCTGGCGGTCCGGAACGTCGGCGTTGTTGTATCGCCAGGACGGGGAGTGCGTGACCAGCCGTTCGACCTCGCCGTCTGGTTATGGGCGTTTCCTGTGTGAGGTGTTCGATGAGTGGGTGCGCAGCGACGTGGGAGAGGTTTTCATCCAGGATGTTGATTCGACCCTGGCGGCCATGTTTGGCTCGGCGTCGGTGTGCGTGCACGCGCGAACGTGTGGGGTCAACATGGCGATGGAGTTCAACGGGGACGTGTACGCGTGTGACCACTGGGTGGAGCCAGACTGGCTGGTGGGGTCGATCTATTCCTCGTCCTTCGCCGATCTGGCGTCTTCTCCCAGGATGAGTGATTTCGCGCGCCTGAAGCCGGACGTGGACGCGCAGTGTCGGGCGTGCCCGCACCTGCGGCTGTGCTGGGGTGGGTGCCCGAAAGACCGTTTCGTCCGACGCGGTGACGGGGCGCACAACTACCTGTGCGAGGGATACCGGGCGTTCTACGAGCACGCCACCCCGGTCCTGCGCGCGATGGGCATGCTGATCGCGGCGGGCAGGCCTGCCTCGGACATCATGGATCCCGCCGTGGCGGCCTCCCTCGGGGTTTGCCTCCCCTCCCCCGCCTCCTCCCCGGCGGCGTGTGCGTCGTCCCCTGCCGGGGTGCGGTCGTGATTGTGTCGGCTGTGCTCATCGGCGTCGTCGTGGGCGTCGTCGTGGGCTCCCTCGGTGCGGGCGGCGGCATTCTGTCGGTTCCTGTGTTGGTGTACGTGTTGGGCCGCGACCCCCATCAGGCGACGGGCCTGTCGCTCATCATCGTGGGGATGACGGCCGCTGTGTCCCTGGCTCTGCGCGGGCGCGGGGGCGATGTCGCGTGGCGCGACGGTGCCCTCTTCGCGCTCGCGGGCCTGGGGGGCACGTGGGCGGGCTCGTCCCTTGGTCCGCTTGTGCCTGCGCGTGCCCTCATGCTGTCCTTTTGCGCTCTGTTGGCCGTGGTTGCGGCTCTCATGGTGCGTTCTCAGCTGCGCGCAAGCGCTGCGCCCGTGGACGAGGCCGGGGCTTCGGCGCGCTCGTGTCCCTCCTCGGGTGCGTCCACGGCCGTCCGCGTTGTCGTTCTCGCGACGCTGACGGGTTTTCTGACCGGATTTTTCGGGGTCGGCGGCGGCTTTGCGATCGTGCCTGCGCTGCACCTGGCGCTGCGCTACCCGATGAAACGCGCATCCGCCACGTCCCTGCTGGTGATGGTGATCACCGCTGCTTTCGGCCTGGCCTCACGCGCCTTGTCGGGGTCGCTGACGCTCACGCCCGAGGTCGGGGCGATGGTCGCGTGTTTTGCCGGCGCGTCGATGCTCGGCGGGCTTGCGGGTGCCCGGCTCACGACCCGCGTCTCGAATCGTGTCCTCGGCCTCGTCTTTGCGGCGCTCCTGGTCGGGGTGGCTGTGTCGACGGCGGTGGCCACGCTCGCGTAGAGGGCGCGCGAGACAACCGGCGTCTCGCGCGCCCTCAGCGCTCAGCTGGCGCTTGTGTCGGATTCCTGGCCGCTCACGTCCTCACCGCTACTGCGGGTGCTACCGGGGCCTCGGCCGCCCTCCGGAGGAGGTCCCGGGCGGGTGCTGCCTGTATCGCTCTGCTGGGAACCCGGCCCCTGTTGCTGGCCATTTCCGGGCCCCTGCTGGCCGCCAGGGCCCTGCTGCTGGCCGTTACCAGGCCTCTGTTGGCCGCCGCCTGGGCCTCCATTCTGATCCTGCTGGTCTCCGCTGTTCGACTCCCCGTCCTCGTCCTCGTCGGTGTAGCCCTGGTCGCTGACACCGTCCTCGTAGCCCTGCTCATAGAAGTCCTCGCCGTCGCCGAGGATGGCTGCATGCGTGATGATGCCCGCGCCGAAGCCGACGGAGAGGATGGCGGCGGCCGCTCCGGCGATGGCTGCGCGCTTGCCCCACGAGGTCTTCTTCGATGCGGGCTCGATTGTCGCGGCACTAGCCGCCACGGCCTCGCCCTGCGGATGCTCGTCGGCAGAAGAAGGCGCAACGGATTCCAGGGGCGTGCCAGCGAAGGCATGAGCGCTCTCCTGCTGTGTAATGGGAGGCATCTGCGCCGTTTCCGCCTCAGACGCGTGGGTGGGCAGGACTTCGGTCTGATCCGCGGCCTCCAGCTCCGACTGGGGCAGGATCGAGGTGCGCTCACTGTCACCCGCCACGTTCTTGTTGTCCTCCGACATGGGGGACGCTCCTTTCTGCTGTTTTGTACACCATTGCCTCGCAGATTAGGGGCGCACCATAAGCGGACCTTATGGCGAAACTGTGAAAACGCTATGAAATAACAGGTGTCATACATCACTTTTTGAAGCTTGCTTTGTTTGTCAGCTCACGTCTATCCTGCAACGTTCGACACCCGCCGATCATCCTCAAGAGGTGCCACATGTCCATCAAAACCCTCCCCACGATCCTGTGTGCCACGGCAACCGCACTCGCTCTCAGTGCTTGCGGTTCCTCCTCCTCAGCCCCCAGCCAGACACCGACGTCCGCTCCCGAGCCAGCGGCGACGCACAGCGCCTCACCTACGGCAGAAGAGCCCACCACCGACACCGATCTCGCCGCCATGACAACACAGCCAATGCGAGGCCTCATCATCGAAGAATCCCGCAGAGACGACACCGTCGTGCGCGCCCTCGACCCAGCAACGGGCACAACCGTCGCCGCACGCATTTTCCCCGACGATGGCTCCCTGACTCCCACCCTGAACGGCTGCCCGTACAACCGCTGCTACTCACACGACTACTCGTACATGATCATGCGACAAAGCCGCATCAATGAACAGCTCCTCTTCCACATCGGCTATCTCGACGCCAAGGGCACGTTCACCGACGTCAGCGCGATGATTCCCGTCGATCCGGGTTACTCCTCCGTCGACGACGACGCCTACTCATTCTCAGCGGACGGCTACTTCTACATGCGCCGCAACTACACCCAAACCGAGGGAAGTACCTCGCGATACTACCGGCTCAAGCCCGGGGATAAGGCACCCGAACTCGTCAAGGAAACAAGCCCCTCTGACAGCAATGAGCATGCGTTCAACCTGTTGGCAGGGACGACACTGACAACGAACAGCACGCTGCAATTCGCCCGCACCAACGACAACACTGCCTACTGCTGGCACCTTGCCGACGCGATGTCAAGCACCAACACCTGCTATCGACTCACCAAGGACAAGGGGCTGTTTTCCTTCCCTGCAACCGCCGACCCCAACGACACCCCCTCCGCTCCGGAGACGACCATCTTTCGACCGACCGAGTTCTCTGTTCCCGAGTTCGACACGATGCCCCTTATAAGCCCCGACGACAAGCAGCTTGCCTTCATGATGGCCACAGACAAGAACAGCCCCTTCGCCCTTCACATCGTGAACGTCGACGGAAGCGGGGAACGAACAATCACTCCCGACACCCACCCCTTCAATCGTCTTCTCCCTATCGCATGGCGCAGCTAGGGCCTTTCCTTCCCCACCCCACCAGCGACAAACAAGGACGATCATGACCACCAAGACCTACACGACCTTCATTCTGGCCGCCACCTGCGTCCTGGCGTTGGGCGCCTGCGCCCACTCCTCGACCCCCTCCACGACCGGCGCGCCATCGGCCCCCTCTTCCGGCGTGCCCACCGCCTCCCAAGACCCCGCAACCGCACCCATGTCCGGCATCATCTTCGCCGCCTCCGACGACGGCATCGACACGACGGTCACCACCGTGCGGGCCATCGACCCGCAATCGGGCACGATCACGGCGACGCGCACCTTCACCTTCCCGAGCGAGTACCTGTCCGCACCGGGGTACATGTGCGAGTATATGCAGTGCTATTCCCCCGACTTCTCGCGCATGATCGTCGCGAACAACGACGGCGAGAACGAAAAGGTAGCCGTGGTCTCCACGGACGGCACGCTCACCGTCCTCAACGACGCGATCCCCACGCCGAGCGGACACACCCCCGTGTCCAATCACTTCGCACAATTCGGCCCCGACGGAGCCATCTACGTGGCCCACATCGACAAGGACGCCGCATCGGATCGCGTCGGCACAATCTATCGTTTCCCCTCAGAAACTGAAGCGCCCGAGGCCGTTCCCACCGACTTCACGGTCGAAAACTACGCGCGATTCCAAGTCATGCCCGACCTGTCCATCAAGCGCACCAAGACCGCGATGTGGGTCGCCAACGAGGCCGGCGTCGGCTGTTTCGGCGCGGACGCCGTCACCCCCGACGGCACGTGCCTCACGATCGACCAGGGCACCATCTACTCCACGCCGGGCATGCCTCTCGCCCAGACCACCCCGGAGGACCAGACGCGGCTCGTTTCCAACTGGACGACAGTCAGTCTGCCCGGCCTAGAGAGCACTCACACCATCGAAGGATGGCTAGCCGTGAGCCCCGACGGCACGCAGATGGCACTGTACGCGTCGCCCAAGGACCCCTACTCCGACCTCTCGCTACCCATTTTCGTCGCTCCCGTCGCAGGCGGCGACGCCACCCAGGTCACGACGACCACCGAGGACGTCCCGGGTGTCGTGCGCATCCTGGGCTGGACCAAATAGAAGGAACGAGGCCGGGGACGCTCACCGCTCGCCGCGCACCAGCCCGCCCCGGCCTCGTCCCTATGGTGTGAGCGCGCGGACTCTACTGCGCGGCTTTCCTGGCCACGAGCGTGTTCGTCGCCTGGGCCACCGGGCGCACGATCATCGAATCAATGTTGACGTGGGAGGGGCGCTCCAGGGTCCACACGATCGCCTCCGCAATATCCTCGGCGACGAGCGGGGCGGCGACTCCCTCGTAGACGCGGTCGGCCGCCTCCTGGGAGCCGAGCCGGTTGAGAGAGAACTCTTCGGTGCGCACCATGCCGGGCGCGATCTCGATGACGCGCACGGGCTCGCCCACCAGTTCCTGGCGCAGCGTGTTGGCGATGATGCGCTCGGCGTGCTTGGCGGCGACATAGCCCCCGCCTCCCGGGTAGGTGTCGTGGGCTGCGGTCGAGGTGAGGAAGACGAGGTCTCCCCCGCGCTCGCGCATCCCCGGCAGGAAGGCGCGCGTACAGTGCAGGGCCGTCAGGACGTTGCGCTCGAACATCGCGCTCCACCTGGCGGCATCACTGTCGGCGACGCGGTCGACGCCGATGGCGCCGCCGGCGTTGTTCACCAGAGCGTCCACGGGGCCACCCTCCAGGACGTGGGCGGCCATCTCCTCCACCTGCGCCTCATCGGTGAGGTCGGCCGCCCAGTATTCGCAGTCAATCTCAGCGGCGAGGGCCTCCAGGCGCTCGCGGCGCCTCGCCACGGCGACGACGCTCCGCCCCCGCTGCGCCAACAGGCGGGCGGTCGCCTGCCCGATTCCGGTGGAGGCTCCAGTGACGACGACGCGACGAGAATTGCTCATGGCCCAACAGTAATATCCCCGGGCACGCACCGTCGTGCGCGCCCGGGGACACTCTGCTGGTGTCTCAGCCGTTGGGCAGGCCGTATGCCTTGTGGATCAGCCAGATCGGGTGGACGACGTTCGCGCCCGTGGCCGTGCGCAGCTGCCAGCGGCACGTCTCCGTGTCACAGGCGGCCAGCTCAGCGTTGACCTGCTTAATGAAATCAAAGACCGGGGCGCCCACGGCCTGGGCGATCGCGTACTTCTCCTTCTTCATGCCGTAAGTGCCCGCGATGCCGCAGCAGGGCTGCTCGGAATCCTTGACGGTCACGCCGGGGATCAGGCTCATGAGCTCGATCGCCGGCTTGCCCAGCCCCTGGGACTTGACCTGGCAGGGAGCGTGGTACGGGATGGTGACGTCGATGCGCTGGAAGTTCGTGTCCAGTTCGCCCTTGTCGTACAGGTGCAGCAAGAACTCGCTGATGTCCCACGTGCGGCTACCCACATCCTTCAGCTCCGGGGTGTCCATCTCGAGGATCTCGTGAGCCTCGTGGCGCAGCATGCCGCCGCACGAGCCCGACGCGGAGATGATCGGGGCGTCACGGTTGACGCTGCGCAAGTCGTTGGTCAGCTTGGAGACGTACTTGCGCGCGTCGTCGTACAGGCCGTTGGACTGCAGGGCCAGGCCGCAGCAGCCGTGCTTGGGCACCAGGACCTCGTATCCCAGGTGCTCGAGCACCATGACCGAGTGGATCGAGGTCTCCACCTCGAAATACTGGCCGGCGCATCCGTGGAAGAAGATCACCTGGCCGCGCGTGCCCGAGTTAGGCAGCGGCTTATGCTTCTTGAACCAGGACTCGAAGGTACGTCCGTAGGCGCGCGGCATGGGGGCCGAGCGGTGCACGCCAATGACGGCCTCCATCGCCTGGCGAATCGGCTTGACGTCGAGGGCCCAGTTCGCGATGGGGGCGACCGGGGTCATCATCGTGCCGATCAGGGAGGTGCGGCCGATGAGGCGGTCGCGCATGGGGATGCCGTGCGCTTCCTTCATGGCGGTGCGGCGGTGGTGGATGATCTCGGTGACCTTCACGCCCTGGGGGCACACGAGCGAGCAGGTGCCGCACGAGGAGCAGTAGTCGATGGACTTGTCCACCATCTGCCCGTCCTTGCGGAAGCGCTCGGCCTGCGGGCCGGAGTACTTGGGGCCGGCGAACAGGTCGGTGACGCGCATGACCGGGCACTGGGTCTCGCAGATCGTGCACTTGACGCACGAGTCGAGGCTCGCACGCAGAGCGGCGTCACCGCTCAGGGCGAAGAAGTCCTCTTCCTCCACGCCCGGTCCCATCAGCGTTGACATTTCCAGGGTCATTTCAGTTCCTCCACGATCGAATCGACGGCCGCGAGCGCGCTGGCCAGCGCGATTCCTTCGCCGCTCTTTTCGCGCCAGCGGGTGGCGCCGGCGAGGTTGCCTCCGGCCGCGTACAGGTTGGGGCACACGGGCGCGCCTTCCTCGTTCAGGACGCGCATGTTGTCGTCAACGGCGAGCCCGGAGAGGAACAGGGGCTGGTCCTCGCCCCAGAAGTCGGCGTGCAGGAGCTGTCCGGAGGCGCCCATGACGGGCAGCCCGCAGATGGTTTCACGCACGGTGCCGTAGGAGTCCATGTCGAGGGCTCCGGATTCGAAGCCGCCGGCGGCCAGGATGAGGGAACGCGTTTCCACGATGGTGGAGCGTCCCGCGCTGGCGTACTCGACGGCGCTCACGCGTCCGTCGCTCGTGTGCACGGCCTTGATCGGAGATCCGAGGACGACGCGGCACTTGGACGAGGCGATGCGGGTCAGCAGGGCGTTCAGGCGCATGCCGGGCACCGACGGGGGCTGGATCGGGATCTCGAAGACGGGGTGGCCGAGCTTGTCCGCCAGGTCACGCCACGCGTTCGGGTCGTCGAGGCCGAGGACGGCGGGCAGTCCGACGACTTCACCATCTTCCAGGAGGGGGCGGATCTGGCCTGCCAGGCGCGCGCGATTCTCCTCGCGGTCGAGGCTGCGCGCGTGGTTGGTACCTGTCGAGTCGACCTCCCCCTCGCGCACGACGTAGTCGACGGACAGGGCGCGCGCCTTGATCGGGGCACCGTCGGGGCCGTTTTGGCGCGTCAGGTTTTCGGCGACGAGGCCGGGGTAGAAGTCCTTGAAACGGGCCAGTCCCACAATGGCGTAGCGGGCGCCCGCCTGGGGGATGCCGGCCTCCATGGAGGGCGGGATCAGGCAGGTGGGGCGCAGCGCGCCGACGCCGGTGGGGATGCGCACGTTGCGCGTCTCGTCGCCGATGAGGGCGTCCGCGCCGACGAGGTCACGCAGCCACGCGACGGACGCTCCGACAAAGTCGGGGGTGACGTGGCTGTAGGGGTGGGTGGGTCGGGAGGCGACGTGGGCTTCCAGGACCTCGAGAGGCTTGTCGACCGGCTCGGGGCGGTAGCCGAGGATGTCGACCGTGCCCGTGCCGAGCTGGATTCCGCCCACGCCCTTCGTGACGAGCGTGACGCTCAGTCCCGCGTCGGCTGCCTTGATTGCGGCGGCCAGGCCTGCCAGGCCAGCGCCGATAACGACGACGTCCCTCATCGAACAACCTCCTCGCTGGGTGCGGGCAGATGCTCCACGTCGAGCGTGCCCTCGTGAATCCAGGCGTCCAGTGCGGCCTGCCTGGCTTGCTTGCCGAACATGATGGGCCACAGGCCGATCCAGCGGTTCTTCAGGAAGAGACGCAGGAGGGAGTTGGCGCGCATCGAGTCGATGTCGCCACGCTCGTGGGCGATGCCCGCGGCGCGCTGGGAGCAGAAGCCGCCCTGGCAGGGGCCCATGCCCAAGCGCATCTGGCGACGCACGTCATCGAGCTGACCCTTGGGCAGGGTGTCCATGACGTTTTCGAGCATGGCGCGCGTGGCCATCTCGCACTCGCAGATGATCTGCTCGTGGGAGGGGGATTCGTTGCGCGATTCGACATTGTCGAGGCGGTGGCCGATCGTGTAGAGGCGCTCTTCCTTGGCGGGAGGAACAGCCTCGTCGGCGGTCTTGCAGGCGCGCTGCTCGCCCATCTCCTCGCACATGATGTCGACGATGCGCTCGGCCATCAGGCGGTAGGTGGTGAGCTTGCCGCCCGCGATAGTGAGCATGCCGTAGACGCCGTCGCGCGTGTTGTGGTCGATGATGCTCATGCCGCGCGCCATGTGGCGGGTGTCGGTCGCGGATACGCGCGAGTCCTTGACGAGGGGGCGCGCACCGGCCCAGGCGTGCACGGCACGGGACTTGCGGAAGCCGGGGATCATGGCCTCACCGGAGTCGAGCATCTGCTGGACCTGGTCGGCGGGGATCGACAGGCGATCCGGGTCGTCGGCCTTGAGGTCGGTCGTGCCGATGATGCACACGGTGTGGTCGGGCACGAGGATGTCACCGTCGGCGGGCCACACGCAACGGTTAATGACCGACTGGCTCAGTCGGTGGTTCATGGCGATCATGATGCCGGCGCCCGGGACGACGTCGACGCCGTGGCAATCCGCCATGGCGGCGATCTGTCCGGCCCAGGGGCCGCCGCAGTTGAGGACGAAGCCGCATTCAATGCGCACGTCCTCGCGAGCGCGTTCATCGTGGACGATGACAGCGCTGATGCGCTCGCCCTCGCGTTCGATGGAGGTGACGCGGTGGTAGGTCAGGACCTGCGCCCCGTACGCCTGTGCGGAGCGGATCGCTCCCCAGGTCATCTGCCAGCCATCGACCGTGCCGTCCTGAACCTCGAAGGCGCGCTTGATGCGCGGGTCCAGGCGGGGTTCGCGACGCAGCGCCTCAGCGATCGAGATTTCGGCAGCGGGCACCTTTGCAGCCGCTGCACGGGCCAGGAACTGGTCCGCGTACTCCTCATCGTCCTGGGCGGTCACGACAAAGAGGCCTCCGGTGGCCTCGACGGCGTTGGCGTTGATCCGCTTGACGATCTCGTTTTCTTCGGCGCACTCGGTGGCCGACTCAGGATCGGACGCAATGTACCGGCCGCCCGAGTGGAGCAGACCGTGGAAGCGACCGGAGGTTCCCTGAGCGATGTCCGCCCGGTCCACGAGGACGGCTGAGAAGCCGCGCATGGCGACGTCGCGGACGACGCCGGCACCGGTGGATCCACCACCGATGACGCACACGTCAGTGCGAAGTGTCTTCACCGTTAAAAATCCCTTCACCTCTTGATGAGGAAGTGCCTCATTGCTTGATTCATGATGCCCCTTCACACCCCTTTTGCACGAATGTACACACCACTGTGCACATATGTGCACAACGGGGGCGCATCAAACTGACATCCGCACTCCCCCGCACAATTCCGCGTGACAATGACGAATTACATCCCACACGTATCACGTAAATGCGGTCGATGCGTCCCTCGTGAACACTCATCCCACGCGACCCCCATCTGAGCCCCTAGAGTTAAGGCATGACGAACACACTGCTCGCCCGAGTCCTCGACACCGCGAACATCGATTCAACGGTGCGCCCGCAGGACGATTTCTATCGCCACGTCAACGGCACGTGGCTGGCGACCCACACAATCCCCGCAGACCGCCCCATGGACGGAGCGTTCCACACGCTGCGCGACGCATCCGAAAAGTACGCGCGCGCCATCGCCCAGGACGCAGCCGACGGCTCCCTGGACGATCCGGATGCGCACCGCATCGCCACACTGTGGACTCAGTTCCTCGACGAGGACACCATTGAAGAAGCAGAAGCCACTCCCCTGCGCCCCGACCTCGACGCAATTCACGCCTGCACCACCCACGAGGAACTCGCCCGCGAGATGGGCCGCCTCATGCGTGAAGGCATCGGAGGCCTCGTCGGCGCATACGTGGGCACCGACCCGCATGATTCCTCCCGCTACATGGTCTCCCTCGTCCAGTCCGGAATCGGTCTGCCCGACGAGGCCTACTACCGCGAGGACGACTACGCGCCGATCCGCGAGGCCTACGTCGCGCACACCGCCCGCCTCCTCGGCCTCGCCGGCATGGCAGACCCCGAGGGCGCGGCGACGCGCATCATGGAGCTGGAGACCCAGGTCGCCTCGCACCACCGTGACTCCGTGAGCAACCGCGACCCGCTGCTCTCCGACAACCCGACCCCCTGGGAGGAGATTGCCTCCCTCGCCCCTGGCTTCGACTGGGACGCGTGGGCGCAGGGCGCGCGCATGCCCGTCGCCGGCCTCGTCGTGAACGTCGACCAGCCCGACTTCCTCATCGCCGCCGCCACCCTGTGGGCCGGCACCGATCTGTCCGTGCTCAAGGAGTGGCTGAGCGCCTCGGCGATCGACTGCCACGCGTCGCTCCTGTCGAACGATTTCGTGAACGAGAACTTCGACTTCCACGGCCGCACCCTGTCCGGCACGGAGGAACTGCGTCCGCGCTGGAAGCGCGCCCTCGGACTCATCGAGGCCTACCTGGGCGAGGCCATGGGCCGCGCATGGGTGACCCGCCACTTCCCGCCCGACGCCAAGGAGGCCATGGACGCACTGGTGCGCCGCCTCCTCGACGCCTACGGCGAGTCGATCCGTAGCCTCGACTGGATGAGCGAGGACACCAAGGTCAAGGCACTGGACAAGCTCGCGACCTTCAACCCCAAGATCGGCTACCCCGTCAAGTGGCGCGACTACTCGACGCTACACCTGGATCCCAAGGCCACGATCGTCGAGAACGTGCGCGCCGCTAACGCTCACGCCACCGACCGCGAATGGGCCAAGCTGGGCCGCCCGGTGGACCGCGACGAGTGGTACATGACCCCCCAGACGGTCAACGCCTACTACAACCCCACCCAGAACGAGATCGTCTTCCCCGCCGCGATCCTTCAGCCTCCGTTCTTCGACACCGAGGCCGACGACGCGGTGAACTTCGGCGCGATCGGCGCGGTCATCGGCCACGAGATCGGACACGGCTTCGATGACCAGGGCTCACGCTACGACGGGCAGGGAAACCTGTCGAACTGGTGGACCGACGAGGACCGTGCCGCGTTCGAAGAGCGCACGCACGCCCTCATCGAGCAGTATGACGCACTCACCCCCGCAATCCTGCTGGAGCAGGGCGAGGAGTCAGAGGAGGGCGGCGAACACACGCTCCCCCACGTCAACGGCGCGCTCACGATCGGTGAGAACATCGGCGACCTCGGCGGCCTGACCATCGCGTGGAAGGCCTGGGCAGCCTCGCTCGCCGAGCAGGGGCTGACCCCGCACACCGCCCCCATCATCGACGGAATCTCGGGTCCGCAGCGCTTCTTCTACTCTTGGGCACGCGCATGGCGCACGGCCACGCGTCCCCAGTTCGCACGCCAGATGCTGGCGATCGACCCCCACTCTCCCGCTGAGTTCCGCTGCAACCAGGTACTGCGCAACCTTGACACTTTCGCCCAGGCGTTCGACGTCACCCCCGGCGACAAGATGTGGCTGGACCCCTCCCAGCGCGTCACCATCTGGTGAAAGCGTGTCCCAGCCGACAAAAAGCGGCTCGCCCCGCGCAATCACACCCAACACATGACAACATAGAAATGTTGAGCGCAACAGCGCCCCCATTCCATCGACGGAAAGGCAACCCATGCCAGGCCTGAACCTGACTCGTGAGGAAGCGACCGAGCGCGCCTCGATCATTTCCTCTGTGACCCGCTATGAGATCTCCCTGGACCTCACGCGCGGAGACACCGACTTCGGTTCATTCACCCGCATCGAGTTCGACGCGCGCGAAGGCGCCTCCACGTTCGCTGACCTCGTGTCCAACAACGTCCACTCGATCACGCTGAATGGCAACACCCTGGACCCCTTCTCGGTGCACCAGGACAACCGCATCGCGCTGGAGAACCTTGCCGAACACAACGTCCTCGAAGTTGAGGCGTCCTGCCAGTACATGCACACGGGCGAAGGCCTGCACCGTTTCGTCGACCCCGCCGACGGCCAGGCCTACACCTACTCCCAGTTCGAGGTCCCGGATGCCCGCCGCGTCTACA
>ERZ772779.393-NODE-393-length-20999-cov-22.313025_pt1 | contig 20999 bp, 14 predicted proteins | sample MGYA00511360_ERZ772779 | MGnify/ENA primary metagenome ERZ772779 (study PRJEB29015, sample SAMEA2738112) | human oral metagenome | biome: human oral; feature: human-associated habitat; material: saliva | place: China | collected 2231 ...
TCCAGGTGGTCCGGCTCAACATTCGTCACCACAGCAATAGCCGGGCGGTAACGCACAAACGAGCCGTCCGACTCATCAGCCTCAGCCACAAAAATCGACTCCGGGCCCTGAGCACCCAGGTGAGCGTTCGTGCCGCGACCAGCAATCACAGTACCCACCGCAAACGACGGGTCAGCACCCAGCTGATCAAACATCACAGAAATCATGGAGCTGGTCGTGCTCTTACCGTGAGTACCGGCAACAGCAACCACCTGAGACTCACCCATCACAGCGGCAAGCGCCTCAGAACGATGCAGCACACGCAGACCCTGCGCACGAGCGGCAACAAGCTCCGGGTTATCCTCACGAATCGCAGTAGAAATCACCACGGTATCAACATCCACAATGTTCTCAGCCTGCTGAGGAACACCCACACGAGCACCCGCAGCACGCAAAGACTCAACAGTAGCCGACTCCGCACGGTCAGAACCGCTCACCGTCACACCAGCCTGCAGCATCAGAGCGGCAATAGCGCTCATACCCGCGCCACCAATACCGATGAAGTGCACACGACCCAGCTCGCTCATCTTCGCACGCTCAGGGAACGGCGGGTTCAGCGGTGCCGGCAACACCATCTCAAGATTCATCAATTCAGTCATTACTTCTCAGCTGCCTTCAATACTGCTTCAGCCATAACGCGCGCCGCGTCACGGATACCAAGTTCATACGCCGCAGCGCCCATGCGCTCCAGCTCCTCCGGGTTCGCCATAAGAGCCGGAATCTCACGGGCAAACCACTCACCGGTGACCTCTGCATCCTTCACCAGCAGAGCCGCAGACGCCTCCACCAGAGAACGAGCATTCAGAGCCTGCTCACCATTACCAATGGGAAGCGGCACAAAAATCGCGGGAACACCCACCGCAGCAACCTCACTGACGGTCGCCGCGCCCGAACGCACCAGCAGAAGATCAGCGGCAGCGTACACATCCTGCATGCCGTTGCTGAACTCAATCTGACGATAATTCGGCGCGCTCAGCGGCTCACCATTCTCATCCAGAACAGTCTTACCTTTACCGGTAATATGCAGAATCTGGAAGTCCCACTCCGCAAAGTGGTCACGGCACGCCGCCACCGCATTATTCAGGCTCTGAGCACCCAACGAACCGCCCGTCACAATCACGGTCGGCTTCTGCGGGTCCAGACCCAGGTTACGGCGAGCCTTCGAACGGTGCGCCTCACGGTTCAGGTAGGCAATCTCATCCTTCATCGGCATGCCCACCAGGGTTGCACGCGGGAAAGGAGTATTAGGGAACGCCACACCGGTGAACTTAGCGAACGTACCGCCCAGGCGGTTTGCCAAACCGGGCTTCGCATTCGCCTCATGAATCACCACGGGAATCTTAGCGCTCAACGCCGACAAATACGCCGGCGGGCACACGTAGCCGCCCACGCCAACAACCACATCTGCATCTGCTTCTTTGAGGATGCGGCGGGTCTTCGACAGGCCACCAAAGAACTTAGCGGGGAAAGCCAAAGCGGCACGGTTAATGCTACGAGGGAACGCTGCACGAGGAATGAACTCAATATCGAAACCAGCTGCCGGAACCAGCTCGGCTTCCATCTTGTCCGCAGTGCCCAGCATCAGAATCTTAGCGTTCGGTTCAAGATCACGAACCGCACGCGCAATCGCGAGCATCGGATTAATATGACCGGCGGTGCCACCACCGGCGAAGACTATAGAGGGCGCCTTCTTCGTCATAGGTCTTTCTCCCAACACATCGGTACAGCATCATTTTACGCTATCGCACCTGTTCAAAAGAGCGCCCCCGCCATTGAGCTACGACTCAATAGCGAGGGCGTTATCTCATATTCAGCACATATTCATCACGGGTAGAGGCACGAACCGCAGCTCACTCCCCCGAATGTCAGCCCCCGATATGCAGGCTTCACGGAGCGGGTTCCGCGGGGTTTAGCCCTGCTTATGGGTGCCGCGCTGAGCCGAGTTCCGAGCCGCGCCCTGAGCCGGACGCTGCGCCTGCTGAGCACCGTTCTTCGGAGCGACCTTTGTTTGAGTACCTTTTACCTGGGTGCCCTGTCGCGGCGCTGCCTGACGCTGAGCACCCTGTCGAGAATTACCCTGCTGAGGATTACCCTGTCGCTGGGCACGACGCTGACGATCCTCAGGATGCAGCGGCTGCAGACCCGCAGGTAGCGAACCCGACGGACGGTGCTGCACGCTACGGGGCTGAGCACCACGAGGTTGCTGCACTCGCTTCTGCGCGGCAGGCTGCTGAGCGGTACGAGACTGAGCAGTACGAGGCTGAGCGGGGCGCTGCTGTACAGCCTGCTTCGGCGCCGCTTGCTTCGGAGTCACAGGCTTCTGGCCCGCAGGCTTCGCAGCAGTCACCTTCTGAGCGGTCTGCTTCTGAGCGGGGCGAGCCTCGGCCGGCTTACCCTGTGCAGCTCGGGTAGAGGTAGTACTCTTCTGAGCAACACGAGCCTGCTGACCGGTACGAGGCTGGGCGGAAGCCTTCTTCGGCGCTGCCTTTGTCGGTGCAGGCTTCTGCGAGGCCTTCTGCTTCTGAGCCTCAGTTTTCTGCTTCTGGGCTGCCGCCTTCTGCTCCGCCTTCACACGGGTAGCTTCCTCACGAGCCAGACGAGTCTGCTCCTTCTCCTGCTCCCGAGCCATACGAGCCAACTCACGCTGCTGATCCGGCGCAAAACCCAACCAGCGGCGCAACGTACTCTCCGGACCAAAAACAACCTTCAAAGGATTATGTTCCTTCAACAGGTGGCCACCGGCAGCCGCACGTTCTGCCTCCTCCTGATTCAGCACAATCTGCAACGGCGTACGACGATGCCAATCAGCATTCGCACGACGAACCTCACGCACGCTCTGAGTCTCAATATTCGACGGTGCCGTCGCGCCACGCAACGGAGTCTGCCGCGCAAACGCCAACAACAAACCCGCCGCAAACAACGAAGACAACAGCGACGAACCACCATAGGAGACAAACGGCAGAGGCACACCAATCACCGGCAAAATACGGGACACCATGCCCATATTGATAATCGCCTGAGAGCTCAGCCAAATCATGATGCCGCCCGTAGCCAAACGCACCAGCGGGTCAGTAGTGCGCAGCATAATACGCACCGCACAATACACCAGGCCCGCATACAGCAGCAGAACCGCCAGCGTACCCAGCAGGCCCAGCTCCTCACCAATAATGGCGAAAATATAGTCGTTATGCGCCTCAGCCAAGTAGTTGTATTTCTGACGCGACTGGCCCAGACCAACACCCAAGAAGCCGCCGGTCGTCAGCGCCACCTCACCAGAATTCGCCTGGTCACAGTTAGCGTTCGTGCACGAGCCCCAAACACCGAAAATACGAGCCACACGGTTCGCGCTACTGAGAACGCCCACCAGCGCCAGCGCCGCAAACGCGCCGCCAATCTTCAGCAGCGAGCTGCGAGAAGCGCCCGCCAGCCACATCATGCCCACAAAGATGAAGCCGTACACCATGGCGGTACCCATATCGCCGCCGAGCATAATCAGCAGCACCAGGGCACCCACACCATAAATCGAGGGGAACAGAGTACGCCAAATACTGCGAGAAATATCGCCGTGACGGCTGTACACCCACGCCAGCCACATAATAATCGCCAGCTTCGAAAACTCCGACGGCTGGATCTGCGCAGGACCAATCTTCAACCAGTTACGGTTACCGTTCACCTCAACGCCAACGACCACCACAGCAAGCTGCATGACCAACGCGGCAATCAGCATCGCGTTCACCACAAACTCCTTGTGGTAAACCCCCACCGGGATACGCGTAATACCCGCCATCGCAATCACGCCAAGCACCAAGAACATGACCTGCGACGAAACCTGCGAGAACGGCGATTGGCCCTGAGAAATCATGGTGACGCTCGAGGCCGACAGCACCATAATGCAGCCAAAAATAGCCAGACCCAAGGTGGTGATCAGCAGCATCACCGGCACATCCCACAGGTCAGCCTTCAAACCACGACGGTACAGTCTATCGGCACGAGTACGGAACGGCGCAGAGAAATCCTCCCAACCGGCTCGCAAAGACGCCCAACGACCACTCGCGGTCGAACGCGTCGAAGAAGCCGAACGCTCCGAAGATGCGCTGGTACTCACATGCCCTCCTATAGGCCTCAACTGCCACGGATTCGTCGTGGCGACTACACGAAAAAGGTTCAGGGGTGGGACACCATTACACCATCCCACCCCCGAGAAGAACCCGCAAAAAGCACCCCGGTCACCCGAGACGCCCCCTGCAAGCAACGTCCTAAGAGTCTGCCAGCTGGGCGGCAACAGCATTCGCAAACGCATCACCGCGCACCGCATAATTCTTGAACTGGTCCATCGACGCAGACGCGGGAGCCATCAGCACGGTATCGCCCGGATGCGCCAGCTCAGCAGCCTTCGCAACGGCCGCGTTCATCACGGCAATGCCGTCCGAAGAATCAGCCACAGCGGCGGTCATATTGTAGGTCGGAACCTGCGGAGCGTGGTTAGCCAACGCAGACTTCAACGCCGCAGTATCAGTACCGATAATCAGCACAGCCTTCAGGCGCTGAGCGTGAGCAGCAATCAGCTCATCGTACTCAACGCCCTTCGACAGACCACCGGCAATCCACACCAGCGAGGGGTAACCGCTCATCGACGCATTCGCGGCGTGAGGATTCGTAGCCTTCGAATCGTTCACCCACATGATGTCGTTCGCGTAGCCCACCAGCTGGTTGCGGTGCGCACCGGTCTTGAAGGAACGCAGGCCAGCGCCCACAGCCTTCGGGTCAATATCAGCCGCACGGCACAGCGCCGCAGCCGCCAGAGCGTTCTCCACGGTGTGCTTCGCGGGCATCTTACCGGGTGCCGGAGCCAAATCCTCCAGAACCGCCAGCTCGTACGCCTCGTTGTAACGGTTCTTCAAGAAGGCGCGATCCACCATGATGTCCTCAGCCAGGCCGAGCATCGACACGGCGGGCATCTCAGTGGAGCTAAAGCCAATCGCGCGAGCGCCCTCAATAACGTCCGCGTTCTCGACCATGCGCAGGGTGTCTACGTGGTCGGTGTTGAAGATGCAGGCGACCTGAGTGTGCTCGTACACGCGCGCCTTATCGGCCTTGTAGGCGTCGAAGGAGCCGTGCCAGTCCACGTGATCCTCAGCGATGTTCAGAACCACCGAAGCGTACGGGGACATCGAGTAGGTCCAGTGCAGCTGGAAGCTGGACAGCTCCACCGCGAAGAACTCGTAGGGCTCATCGTCGGCAATGGCGTACACGATGGGCATGCCCACGTTACCCACCTGAATAGACTTCTTACCGGCAGCCTTCAGGATGGAATCAACCATGCCCACGGTGGTGGTCTTACCGTTCGTGCCGGTCAGGCACAGCCACTTGGGGGTCGGGCGGTCGCTGCGCTCATTCAGGCGCCACGCCAGCTCCACATCGCCCCAAATCTGGATGCGACGCTCATAAGCGTCCAGCATGACCGGGTGGTCGGGACGCACGCCCGGGGAGGTCACCACAAGCTCGGGTTCCTGACCATCCACCAGGGGCAGTGCACGCATGTGCTCGGGACCGAACAGGCCCTCAACATTACCGTACGCGTTCTTGTAAATCTCGATGCGCTCACGCTTCTCCGGGGTATCAGCCCCGTCGATAACAACGATATGCGCACCCAGCTGGGCGAGCACATCGGTCACGGCGTCGCCGCTGGTACCCATGCCCACCACGACCACACGCAGGTTAGCCCAGGGGGCGCCCCAGTGAGTCAGCTCCGCGAGGCGCTCGTTCTCATACACCGGGTTCACCGCAATAGCGGCGGCGTTCGCTTCAATGCGAGCGGCATCCGGCTGTTCATTAGTTGACATTAGTGAATCACTCCAGACGTCTGCGAGAACCAGTCACCGAAGAACAGCGCCAGGGCAACGAGCACGCAGAGGGCGTTGACAACCCAGAGGCGGAACACGGAGTTCACTTCGCCGCTGCTGACGGTACCGGGGGCAATGCCTCGCTTATCAATTGAGTATTTGCCGTTGACGCCGACCTTCTCCATGTGGTGGTGGAAGGGGGTCATACGGAAGTAACGGTGCGCGTGCAGGGGCTTCTCCCCCGCTGCGACCGAACGCTTACGGCTGGTCTTGAACACGAACTTCTGCACGATCACAGAGAACACTTCCAGCACGGGGATCAGGGCGATGACCAGCAGAAGCAGCTCGGTGCGGGTGAACAGCGCGAAAGCAACCATTGCGCCGCCGAGCGCCAGGGAGCCGGAGTCGCCCATGAAGATCTGTGCCTTCGACACGTTCCACCAGAGGAAGCCAGCCAGCGAACCCACCAGGGATGCGGCAATCAGTGCCAGCGAACCGGGGTCGCGCACATCGTAGCAGGCGGTGCCGGCGCCAGCGGAGCAGGCGTGCACGTACTGCCAGATGCTGATGGTCAGGTAGCCGGAGAAGATGGTCATCATGATGCCGCCAGCCAGGCCGTCCAGACCATCGGTGAAGTTCACAGCGTTCGTACCGGACAGGGAGATGATGGTAATCCACGCAACCATCAGGATGCTGCCGAAGACCGCACCCGCCGCGAACAGGTCAATGGGCAGGTCACGTACGAAAGAGATAGCGGTCGACGCCGGGCGAGCACCCGACTCGTTCGGGAACTGGAACGCCAAGTACGCGAAGGGCAGGGTCACAGCCAGCAGACCAATGGTCTTCTGCTTCTCGGTCAGGCCCTCGTTGCCCTTATTGCGGAACTTCATGATGTCGTCCGCCGCGCCCACACCGAGCATGCCCAGGGTGAAGGCGATGGTCAGCCACGCGGTCGCGGTCGGTACCGGCGCGGTACCAAAGAGCAGGGCGCTCACCGCCAGGGTCAAGAAGTAGGCGAGAATCGCCGCGGGGATGAAAATCAGACCCGCCATGGTGGGGGTGCCCGCCTTATGCTGGTGGGCTGCCGGGCCTTCCTCACGGATGAGCTGGCCAAGCTTGAGGGACTTCATCTTCTTGATGAACACCGGCAGCGCGGTGAGGGAGATGAGGAATCCGAAGATTCCAGCAATCAGCACGGTAATCATAAAGCGCTACCCTTCGTTCGTGGTCTGTTCGGTCGAGGTACGGTCGCCGTTAGCGGCACCGTCCAGGTGAGCGGCAAGGTGGTCACTCAAATCGGTGGTTTCAACAAAGTCACCGGCAGAAAGCCAGGTCGGTGCCTGCTCTTCCTCAGTGCCGAAGGTGTACTCAGCGAAAGCAACCTGGTCGCCCAGAATGCCCAGCTTCGCGCCGTTCGAGGACTTGAAGAGCACAATATCGCCGGGGCGAACCTCGGCGCGCAGAATCTGCTCTGCCTCTTCCGGGGTCTTCACCCAGGTCGCCTCATTACCCCAAGAACCTTCCAGGTGAGCCGCATTGTAGATGGGCTTCGTCTCGTCACCCACAGCAATCAGCTTGGAGATGTTCATGCGCACCACGAGGCGGCCGATGCGGTCGTGCTCCTCCACGGAGGCGTCACCGAGCTCCAGCATGGCGCCCAGAACAGCCCAGGTGCGGTGCGGCTGACCGGTCGCCGGGTCAACGGTGCGGCCCAGCTGCGCCAGAGTGCGCAGTGCCGCAGCCATCGACTCGGGGTTCGCGTTGTAGGCGTCGTTAATGACGGTCACGCCGTCGGCACGGTCGGTGCGGGCCATACGCCACTTCGAAGCTGCCGCCGCCTTGTTGAGGGCGCGAGCAATCTTCTCACCCGAAATACCGCTGTTGTAGGCGATCGTCGCCGCAGCCAGCAGGTTGTGCACGTGGTGCTCACCGATCAGCTGCGAGGAAATCTCGTACTCGCTACCGTCGGGCAGGCGCAGAGTGAACTCGGGGCAGCCAGCGTCGGTGGTGCGCAGGTTCAGCGCCGCCACGTAGCGTTCGTACGGCTGACCGTTCGCGTCGGTCTTCTCGCCCACGCCAAAGTAAGTAATGGGGGCAACCGAACGCGACGCCATGCGCAGCACGCGCTCATCGTCAGCGTTCAGCGCCAGGGAACCGGTCGGCTGAACGCCCTCAGCCAGCTCGCCCTTAGTGCGCTCAATATTGTCCACGCCGCCGAACTCGCCAGCGTGCGCGGTACCAACCTTCAGAATCGCACCGTGATCGGGGTGCGCAATATTCGCCAGGTACTCGATGTTACCCACGTGGTCCGCACCCATCTCAATAACCAGGTAGCGGGTGGACTCATCCGCACGGAACACCGTCAGAGGCACGCCCACCTCACTGTTGTAGGAGCCGACCGGGGCAACGGTCGGGCCCTCCGGGGTGAAAATGGCGGCAAGAAGGTCCTTGGTGGTGGTCTTACCGGCAGAACCGGTAATACCGATAACGGTCAGCTCACCCTGAGCGCGCATCTGCTCAATGGAATAGCGCGCCAAATCGCCCATCGCCAGCACCACATCGGGCACCTGGATGCTCGGGTAGGGCACGCCCTGCTCGTCGAGTACTTCGCGCTCGACCAGCGCCAGGGTCGCGCCCCGCTCAAACGCCATGGGGATGAACCTGTGACCGTCAGTGACCGCACCGGGCTTCGCCACGAACAGGGTACCGGTCTGCACCTCGCGGGAGTCGGTGGTGGCGAAGTCTGCGTACACCTGCTCCTCACGGCCCTCCAGGCCGATAGCGGTGCCGCCGGTTGCCTCAATAATCTGGGCGGCGCTGAGCTTAATCATTCTTCACCATACCTTCAGCGGTCTTAGAGTCACTTTCGTCGAGCATGCGCTGGTAATCAGGCAGAATCTCGAAACCGTGCGCACGCAGGGCACGGGCGGTTTCAACGCGGTCGTCCAGGGCGATATCCACGCCGTCAACATCCTGTTCGGTTTCGTGGCCGCGGCCAGCAATCAGGATGGCGTCATGCTCGCCCGCCAGGGCAATTGCCGCATCAATAGCGGCGGCACGCGGAGAAATATTCAGGATCTGGGTGGCTCGGCGGTTCTCAGCCTTCTGCGCGCCCTCCTCAACGGCGGCACGAATCGGCTCGGGCGCCTCACCGTGCGGGTCGTCATCAGTCACGACCACAATATCCGCGTACTGCGCCGCAATCGCACCCATAATCGGGCGCTTGAGCTGGTCACGTTCACCGGTCGCACCGAAAACAATCATGACCTTGCCGTCTCCGGGGCGGTCCATCGCCTCCAGGGCACGGGTCAGGCCGTCAGGGTTGTGGGCAAAGTCCACAATCGCGTGCGGAGCCAAAGAAATCAGCTGCATACGACCCGGCACCACCGGAGTCAGAGCCGAACCGGACGCCAGCTCGGGCAACAGACGCTCACGCTCAGCGGAGTCAGTGTCCAGGTACGCCATGAGCGCCGCCAGCGCAGCATTCGAAACGTTAAAATCAGCGGGCAGACCGGTGTAGCATTCAACGCTCTCACCGGCACCGTTAGCCACGTGGAAGCGGTGGCCCAGGCCCTCACGCTGAACCTTCACCACAGCCCAGTCGCGGGCACCAAACTCTGCGGGCACCCCAGCCAGGCCGGCACCTCGAGCAGTTACCAGACGGTGAACCTGCTGCGCACCCATCTGCTCGCAAGCGGCGGAGAACATCTTCTCGCCCCACTCGTCATCAGCAGTAATCACAGCCAGCTCGGCACGTTCGGGGGTGAACAGCTGAGCCTTCGAGTCGAAATAATGCTCCATAGTGCCGTGCAAATCCAGGTGGTCCTGGGTCAGGTTCGTGAAGCCAGCAACCGCGTACTTCACGCCGTCCACACGGTGGTAATCAATCGCGTGCGATGACACCTCCATTGCGGCGCAACGCACCTGATGCTGACCCATAATCGTCAGCAGAGAATGCACGTGAGGAGACTCAGGGGTGGTCATCTTCGAAGGAACCGACACACCATCAATCAGAATCTGAATAGTGCCAATCAGACCCGTCTTCACACCCAGGCCGGTGCGGAACACCGACTCCAACATGTAGGTGGAGGTGGTCTTACCGTTCGTACCGGTCACCGCGTAACGGTGGGTAGCGGGGAACGAAGCCGAACCATAAATCAGCGCAGCCAACGGACCGACATACTCGCGCAGGTTCTCAGTCACCAGGACAGGCACCGGCGCCTCACCCAGCAGCTGCGCACCGGCAGCATCCGTCAAAATAGCGGAAGCACCCAGCTTCAACGCAGCCTCAGCAAACTGCGCACCGTGCACCTTCGCACCGGGCAGAGCCACGTACAGGTCCTGTGGGCGAACGCCTCGGGAGTCCATGCTGATACCGGTGACCTCAACAGAATCACCGGATTCAGAACCCTGAACGCCACTAGCCGGCTGGGCACTCACCTGAGCACCCAATCCCTGCAGATATTCGCGAAGGTGCGCCAAACTCACCGGGCGCACAGCATTCGGGCGCAGAGTCTGAGCGTCGCCGCCCAGCAGGTTCTGGCCGGGTGCGTGAGATGCGGTATCCATCGTCCTTCTTTCCTCTCCGCTGTCCGAAGCGGTGAGCTCTGTATGGTCAATGCGCTCAAGGCACACAGGGTCATTCAATATTCTACGGTCTTTAGGCTTCGACAGGTGTTCAGTACCGGCGCTTCTTCATCACGAATCAGCTACCGGGCGCCTCTCCCCCGCTCGCCTTTAGCTCGTCTTATTGGGGCTGTCCTCAGCAAAAAGCGGAATCAACTCCGGTTCACCGGTAGAACGAGGCACATTATAGGTGTGCAGAGTCTTCTCCATAATCTTGGAGAACTCAGCCGTCGTACCGTTCGCACCCACGCTACCCTCAGGACGCTGCATGGTCACCGCCACCAAGAACTGCGGGTTCTCAATCGGCGCCACACCAATAAAGGACGTCGTGTTGCCGTCGTAGCCGCCCTTCTCACTCGGAGTTTCCGCAGTACCGGTCTTACCGCCCACGCGGTAGCCGGTCACCTTCGCCGGACGGGCGTGGCCTTGCTCCACCACATTCTCCATGAGAGTCAGGCAGGAAGCGGCAGTCTCCTCGCTGACCATGCGTTCGCCAGGCTCTACGGCACGCTTATGTTCGGTACCGTCGGCGTCAATGATCGCGTCCACAATGCGCGGCTTCAGACGAACGCCCTTATTGCCCAGCGCCTGGAAAATCATGGCGGTCTGCAGCGGAGTCTGCGCAACACCCTGACCGAACAGCACAGTGTACTGCTGACGGCCATCCCAATCACGCCAATCAGCGATTATACCCTGCTCCTCACCGGTCAGCTCAATGCCGGTAAACTCGCCGACGCCGTACTTCTTCAACCAGTTGTAGCGCTCTTCCTTGCTGAGCTTCTGACCGACCAGCACCGTACCGGTGTTCATCGAGTCATGAATAATGCCCGAGAAAGTACGCCGCTGCGCCCCGTGCTCAAACGCATCCTTGAAAGTCTGGCCGTCAATCGTGAGGGTCGCGGGCACATCATACACGCTAGTCGGAGTCGTCAGGCCCTGCTCAATCAGCGCCGAAGAAGTCAGCATCTTCTCGGTCGAACCGGGCTCCACGTTCTGCGAAATAGCGCGCGGAGTCATGTCCGCCGCATCCTCAATAGTTGCCGCCCCCGGGTCCATCGTGGAGGAATCAGCGAGAGCCAAAATGGAGCCGTCACGCACATCCATAACAATGGCGGTACACCATTCAGCCTTCAGCTCCTCGGCGCGAGCACGTACCACCTGCTGCGCAAAATACTGCACGTCACGGTTAATGGTCAGACGAATATTCTTACCGTCCACCGCCAGGCGCTGCTCTTCCTTAGCCACCGGAATACGCACACCATCAGCACTAATCTCGTAGGTGCGCTCACCGGGGGTACCGGCAAGCTCCTTCTCGAAGACACGCTCAATGCCCACCGAGAAGTTACGGGACACCGTGCCGCCCTTGCCGTTGCCGTCAGCCTCTTCAACAATGTTGTACTTGCCGACCACGGAGCCACCCACACTACCGTTGGGGTACAGGCGCTGGGAGAACGCCTCACCGTAGATGAAGGGCGCACCCAGGGCATCAATCTTATTGAAAATTTCCGGGGTGATATTTGCCTTAATCACCGAGTACTTGGAGGTGCCGTCCAGCTTGGACTTGATGAACTCGTCGGTAATGCCCGGGTCAACGGTCTTGAGAATATCGACCATCTCGTACACCAGCTGGTTGGGGGTGACCTCAATCTTCTGGGTGCGGTCCTCGTTGTAACGCTTGAAGGTCGCCACGGCACTCTGATCAGCGGTCAGGTTATAGCGCTGCACAGTACGCGCCATGACATTGCCGTTGATATCCAGAATCTGGCCGCGCACAGCAGGCAGCACCTGGGAGCGCAAACGCTTCTGACGGGACGCATTCGCCACCGCACCGGGATCAAAGCCCTGGCGGATAAACAGATTCGCACCAATGACGCCCAGAGCACAGGTGGCAGCGGCGCCGGCGACAAAGCCACGGCGGGTCAGGTCCGGCTGACCGGATGCCGATTCGTTCGCGTTCTTACGCGCGTCGGAGCTCATGCGGTGGTCCTTTCGCTGGTCTGGTCTATCGGTGATGCTACGCATCCTGTGGTCAATGTTGTTTATCGTGCGGGCTGGCTTGCCGCGGGCTGCTGAGCGGTACTCGGTGCGGTAGCAGAGCTAGCCGAGGCACTCGGTGCAGGCTGGGTCGGGTTAGCCTGCTGAGCTGAGTTAGTTTGCTGAGCAGGGCTCGCCGAGGCGCTTGCAGATGCCTTAGCCGCCGCGCTCGCCTGGCCGTGGCGCTGCTGAACGGACTTGTCCGCGTCCACAATGCTCTTGGCGTAGCTTTCATTCGAGCCAGCCGCCGGAGGCGAAATCAGATTCTCCTGTTTGTTTCCCTCAGCACCGGTCGGGCTTGCCACCGGGGCGGGGGTGCCCTCAATCGTGGAGGACTGCAGGTTCAGGGTCGCCTGCGAAGAGCTCACAAACATGCCCAGGGTACTGGCGCGTATCGCCAAATCCTGCGGGGCTTCCTTGAAACCAATCTCCTGCTGCAGCGCCTGGTTCTCCTGCACGAGGCGCTGCTCCTGCGCGCGCAGATCCACCATGTCGTACTGGCGGGTCACAATCAGCACATTGAGCAGCAGAATAAAGACCAGGGTCAGCGGGATTGCTGCAAAAACAGCGAGCATGGTGGGTGGACTGAGCTTACGGGCTCGGCGGCGCACGGTCGAGAGCGGGTGACGCGACTTCGGCTTCTCCTCGCGGGGCTCTTCGGTGCGGGCTGCCGCACGAACGCCCGAAGGCACACGGCTCGCATTCGTCGAGGTTCGCTTACCGCCGTGCGATGCTGCGGTGCTGGTGGGGCGGACCACCGGCTGGGAGGCGGTGACCGGCTCCAGACGCGCGGTACGGGTGCGACCGGAGTGAGCTCGGGTGGAGGCGCGGCTCGCCCCGGTCGATGCGCCAGTAGAGGATGCGCGGGTAGAGCCAACGGCGCCGGGGGTGCCGGCGGCAGGGCGCGAGGAACCGGCGCGTCGACTCCGCGGGGCGCCCTGGGTGCGGGTGGGGCGCTGGGATGCGTGCTGGGTGCTCACTCTTCTTCGCTTTCTGTCTTCTACTTGGCGGGGATGCGGATCTTCTCGGCGGCGCGCAGCTTGGCGCTGGCGGCGCGGGAGTTCTGTTCGATTTCCTCGTCGGTAGGCGGTTCGGCGCCGCGGGTAATGATTTTGACGGTGGGCTTGTGCTCTTCAAGCTCTACCGGGAAGCCCTTGGGCGCCTTGGAGGTTGCTTCTGCGGTCAGTGCCCTCTTGACGATTTTGTCTTCGAGGCTGTGGTAGCTCATGGCGACGAATCGGCCGCCGAGGTTGAGCGCCTCCAGGGCTGCCGGCACGGCGCGTTCGAGGGCTTCCAGTTCGTGGTTCACTTCGATGCGCAACGCCTGGAAGGTGCGCTTGGCGGGGTGACCACCGGTGCGCTGCGCGGCGACGGGCACCGCCTTCTGGATAATGCGCACGAGCTCACCGGTGGTTTCCAGCGGCGCGTTGGCGCGGGCGGTGCAGATAGCGCGAGCAATACGCGATGCGAACTTCTCTTCGCCCCAGTTGCGGATAATGCGGCGTAGCTGATCTTCGCTGTATTCGTTGACGACGATGCGGGCGGTGAGCTCGTCTTCAGAGTTCATGCGCATGTCCAGGGGCGCATCGTAGGAGTAGGCGAAGCCGCGGGTGCGTTCGTCCAGCTGCATGGAAGAGACACCCAGGTCCATCAGGATGCCGTCGATGCCCTGCACGCCGGCGGTTTCCATGGCGCGGTCAATTTCGTCGTAGACAGCGTGGACGGGTACGAAGCGGTCACCGAAGCGTGCCAGACGTTCACCGGCGATGGCGTGTGCCTGCAGGTCACGGTCAATGCCGATCAGCACAAGGTTTTCGAAGCGTTCGAGCAGCGCCTCGGAGTGGCCGCCCATACCGAGGGTGCCGTCAATAACGTAGGCGGTGCCGCGCTCCTCGACGGCGCGCTCAATGCCCGGTGCCAGCAGGTTAATGCAGCGGTCCAGCATGACGGGCACGTGGCGTTCGCTGGCTTCACGCTGGGAGAGGTTCTCAATGGATGCGCCGGTGACCTTGGCGGCAGCGCCGGAGGCGGTCGTACCGGTTTCGGGGGCGTGCTCTACGCTCATGGGTGCTCCTGTGAGAGTTTGTCCTGCGGGAAGGCTTACGGAAGAGTGGTGCGGTGGTGATAGCGAGGTGCCGGGCGGTAGCCGTCGCGCCGGCGGGATGCCGGTTAGAGCAGCGGGCTGAACGGGTCCTCGTCGAGGGCAGCGAATTCAGCTTCGGTGCGGGCGAGGTATTCCTCCCATGCGGCTGCATCCCAGATTTCTGCGCGGGTTCCGGATCCGATGACGACGAGGTTGTCGGTCAGTCCTGCGTATTGGCGCAGTATCGGCGGGATCGTGATGCGTCCCTGTTTGTCGGGCAGTTCGTCTGAGGCTCCTGAGAGGAAGACTCGCAGGAAGTCTCGGGCGGCTCGTCCGGGCAGGGGCGCGGTGCGCATCCGTTCGTGGATGCGTTCAAATTCTGCGGCGGGGAAAACGTACAGGCATCGTTCTTGACCGCGGGTCAGAACGAGGCCTGCTGAGAGTTCCTCACGGAATTTGGCGGGAAGGATGATGCGTCCTTTGGCGTCCATTCGTGGTGAGTAGGTACCTAGGAACATTCACTTCACCTCCCCGATGTGTGCCGTTGCGCTGAAGTCTGCGGAGCGGGGTTGCTCCACGAATCCTGTAGGTGCCGGTGGCGGGGTGTGCCGGGCCGGCGCCTCCGCCGCGTGTTTGAGGGCACGGCGATAGGACTGACTTTCAGCTTTCCTCTCCACTTTACCCCACTTTCCACCACCTACCCCACCCGGCAGAGTATCTTTTAGTGTTTTTATGCTCTCTTCTGCATTTTTAACGCTGACGCACAGCTTCTACACAGCTTCGGGTGCGTGCGCTCAGCGCGCTACCCTCAGCATGGTTGCCATGCCCAAACTCAAGGGCGGGGTCACGTGCAGTGGGGCGTTCACCGCGCTCCATAAATTGCAGCGCCAAGCATCACACACCTCTAATTCGGGCATCTCTAATTCGGGCATAGAAAAAGCGGAGGTAAGAGAATTCTTACCTCCGCTTGATCAGTCTTGAGTTTTGAGATTTTCGCATCGGGGGTCAGCCCTATAAGCTGGGCCGCGAAGCTTCTGCACCCTGAATACTTTAGAACTGAACGCTTTAGACCTGAGCTTTAGAGCTGACCGTTATTACGCTCATCCCAGCGGTCCTCCAGGCGGTTCATGAACGAAGACCGTTCCTTCTGCTCGCGCTGACGCACACGGGCTGCACCTTCTGCCTTACCGCCGAGGAAGGAATCCACCGGGGTCTTCTTGCTGGTGGTTGCGAAGTACACGCCACCGGCCGCAAAGAGGAAGCCGAATACGCCCAGCCAAATCATGTTAGATGCGACCGCACCAATAATGATGCCCAGGCCAATGAGAACAAAGAGAATACCGAGAGCCAAGTGGCGAGCGCTAAAGACCGGCGCGGTATTGCCGGTTGAAGACATGGAGGAGGCAAAGTGCGGATCCTCATTGCTCATGAGTTCTTCGAGCTGGTCCAGAACCTTCTGTTCACGCTCGGACAGTGCCATCGTTTTCTCCTTTGAGGTGTCTCTGCTCAAGATGACGTCGGTATCAGCCGGGTTAGCTAGTGTATCAGCTGGCGCGGTGAGCGCTTCTTGCCGGCCGTATGCTTCCCATCGTACCGCGCCGGGTGGGGTTGGCGCATTCTTTTTCGGTCAGAAGCTCTTTATGTCTTTTTCCCGCCTTCTGCGGAGGTGTTCCTCACCCGCACTTTACGAGTAACCGGCTGCGATATAGCCGCTGACCATGCTATGGCCCAAGCTCTATCGACCCCTAGTTGTTGCCCCTCAGCTATTTTTCATCGTGGCTCTTTTCTTCGATATTCTTCTCGGGCGCGGTAACTCCGGAAGCGGGTTTGAGGCTTTCCTGCGAGTACTTGCGGTGAATGGCGTCCATGACGTGCTCCACCTCGGACCATCTGCCGCTTTTCACGAGGCGAGCACCAGACCCCAGGCTATTGCCCACTCCCCCGCCGCCGCCTCGTTGTGCAGAGACAGTTTGTGCGGAGGCTACTTTTGCGGAGCCGGTTTGTATTGAGCTGGTTTGTGCGGAGCGTGAGCTTGCCCCGCTCTCGATGGAGTCGAAGAGGGTTTGTTGCACCCCGTCTTCTGCGCGGGCGAGCTTTTCGGCGCGCACTCCGATGAGTCGCAGGGCGCGGGGTGCATCCTGCCCTACCAAGATTCCGTCAGCGCGCAGTGCTTCCAACGCCAAGGAAGCAATCTGCATGCCGGAGTCCACGGGCACGTTCAGGGCAATAGCACGGGTGCGCGTTTCGAAGGTGCTGTAGCGGACCTTGAGACTGAGCCCTCCGGCGAGCTTACCGGCGGTGCGCAGCCGCTTTCCCAGCTTGAGGCTCAGCTCCCGAATAGCAGCACTGACCTCCCGAGCATCGGTCGTATCCGTCTCGAAGGTGTGCTCGCCACCCATGCTTTTCTCTTCGCGTTCGGTGATCACGGGGCGCTCGTCAATGCCGCGCGCCATGGCCCAAAGGTGCTCGCCCTGGGCGGTACCGAAGTGTTCTTTGAGCCAGTCCAGGCTCATGGACCTCATCTGGGCGATGGTGTGAATACCGTATCGGGAGAGCTGCTCGGTGCTTTTCGCACCCACTCCCCACAGGTCGGAAACTTTTCTCGGGTCAAGAAATTCTTGAACGCGCTCGGGCGGGATGACCCACAGCCCGTTCGGTTTACTACCGGTGGAGGCCATTTTGGCGAGTAGTTTATTGGGCGCAACCCCCGCGGAGGAGGGCAGGGAGAGTTCCTGCGCGATGCGGTCGCGAGCGCGCTGCGCCAGGGCGACGGGGTCTTGGCCGTGCAGGTAGGCGCCGGTTAGGTCCACGAAGGCTTCATCCACGCTGACCTGCTCAACGTAGGGGCTCAGATCGTTCAGGATTGCCATGACGGCGCGGGAGTAGTGCCGGTAGTCGCCGCGCAGCGGCAGGACGGTGGCGTTGGGACTGAGGTTCCGGGCGCGGCTGAGTGGCATGCCGGAGCGCACTCCGTGAGCGCGCGCCTCGTAGGAGGCGGAGCAGACGACCGAGCGGGGCCCCAGGGGTGCCACGATGATGGGTTCGCCGCGCAGAGCGGGGTTTTCGAGGAGTTCGACGTTGACGAAGAAGGCGTCCATGTCCAGGTGCATAATGACGCGGCTGTTCCTTGCGCCGCCGTTCTTTGCACCGCTGCTCTTGCCGGTTCGTGCCTGCCCCATGTCGCCTCCTCTCATAGCTTCTACGCCCACCTACCGAAAATATAGCACATTTCTACGAAAAATAGAGGCAATATATCGTAAACGTGTTCGTAAATACGTTCTCCTGGGCTTTTCTCCACTAAGCTAGAAGAAGTGCACACCGCACCCCATCAGGACCGTACACAGCGACCTTCAGCGAGGATAGTATGACTCCCCCTTCTCCTTCCGGAGCACCCACTCCCCAGGCGACCGAGAGCCTCACCGTAGCGGCGCCGAATATCCCGGCGGCTTCTGCGCACCTTGCTGAGCGTATTGCTGAAGAGCAACGAGCCTACCTGCACGCTTTTGACACTCTCATGGCTGAGTTTTTTACCCGCCAGCGCGAGCTGCTCGAGGGCATTTCTGCCGAAACTCTACCCCTGCTGGAGGCTATTGAGTCCCTCTCCACCGGCGGCAAGCGCCTGCGTGCCCTGCTGAGCTACTGGGGTTGGCGAGGTGCGGGCGGCGCACCCGTCACCGAGGACCGCGCATCCTGGTCTATTGTGAAGGCGGGCATGGCGGTGGAGCTGTTCCAGACCTCCGCGCTGATTCACGACGACATTATCGACCGCTCCGATACCCGCCGCGGCGCACCCTCCGTGCACAAGCGTTTCGAGGCGGCACACGAGCAGAATAGCTGGCGCGGTGATGCTTTCAACTACGGTCTGACCGGCGGCATTCTTGCGGGAGATCTGACCCTGGCGTGGTCTGCCGAGGTTTTCGCGTCCCTGGGTGAGGGGGCAATCTATGGTGCCCCGGCGCGCACTATTTTTGACCGGATGCGCACCGAGGTTCTGGCGGGTCAGTACCTGGACGTCTACTCCGAGGTTCTCGAAACCGAGGACGCTCAGGCGGCTCTGCAGCGTGCCCTGAACGTGATTCGTTTCAAGTCCGCCAAGTACTCGTGCGAGCACCCCTTCACGATTGGTGGCGCTCTGGCTCTGCAGGCTACCGCGCTGGAGAACGGCACCGGTGCCGTGAGCGAGCAGCACCCGGTACTTGTCGGTTACCGCGCGTTTGGTCTGCCGCTGGGTGAGGGTTTCCAGCTGCGTGATGACGAGCTGGGTGTCTTCGGCCAGCCCGAGGTGACCGGTAAGCCCGCCGGCGATGACCTGCGTGAGGGCAAGCGTACCGTCTTGGTGGCGCTCACCTCCGCCGCCCTCGACGAAAAGGATGCGGCGCTTCTGCACAATAGCTTGGGCGACCCCGATCTGAGCGATGGGCAGGTGGAGCGCATCCGCGAGCTGATGGTTTCTTCGGGGGCTTTCGCCAAGCATGAGCAGCTGATTGAGCAGAAGTCGCAGGCTGTATTTGAGGCGCTGGAGGCGATGAACCTGGACGAGCTGGTGCACGCGGCGCTGACCGATATTGTGGGCCGTGCACTGCGCCGTAAGGCATAGAAGGTCACTACAGTTATAGACGTTAAATAGTTGAGGCGGCATACCGGAGTATGCCGCCTCAACGTATTTAGCTATAGTGCCGGACCGCTATTACCAAGCCGGTATCACCAAGTAGGTACTACCAAGCCAGTGCCTGCGCACGGCGACGGATTTCAGTCTTACGACCGTCGATTAGCGCATCAATGGGACGGCCGGGCAGGGACTCGTCGTTGGTGTACAGCCACACGATGGCTTCTTCATCGCTGAAGCCGGAGTCCTTCAGGACAGCGAGGGTGCCCTTGAGGGATTCGAGAACTCGCGAACCGTTCATGAACAGTGCGGGTACCTTGCGCACGTTGGTTTCCGGGTCGCGCAGCGCGATGAGCGTACCGTCAGAAATCAGGTTGTGTACGCGGGTCACCTTCAGGTCGAGGGCCTGCGCAATTTCGGGGATAGTTACCCAATCGCCGACGAGGGCGAAGGTCTGAGCAATATTTTCGTTAGTCACCTTTTAAGAGTGCCAGAGCTGGCACGTATTTACCACTTTTGACCCGCCGCAGGTTTGGTGCCCCTCCCGGCTTCTTTCGTTATTGTGTGCTGCCGCGGTTCGTGAGCCGGAGCCGGGTCCACCTGCGCTTCTTAAGAATTCGCTGAGTGTTCATCTGCTCGGCGCTCTTTGGCATCGCTTCTCCCCAGGTGGGCGGGCTAAAATGTTGAGACGTATGAATACTCCCAGCCCACGCCGGATTTCTCCCGTGAACCCTCGTTCTTCTTCTAATACTTCTGTTCCTCCCGCCACTCGTCCCGCTGCCTCTGATACCGCTATCGGTTCTTCGCAGTGGCTCAGTGGCGCCATTATTGAGGGTCACTACCAGGTGGGTTCGCTCATTGGCCGCGGCGGCATGAGTGAGGTCTATTATGCGTTGGACCTGTGGTCGAATAACCCGGTCGCGCTCAAGGTCCTTTCCCCCGCTCTGGCTGAGGATGCGGCGAACCGCCAGAAGTTCCACCGCGAAGAGCGTTCGATGCGTCAGGTGGGTGGCGGCGGGCATACGGTGGGCGTGATTTCTTCGGGGACCGAATATTTTTCGGGCAAGATGGTCATGTACATCGTCTTGGAGTATGTGCACGGCTGCACCCTGAGCCAGCTGTTGCGTGTGCGTAATGCTCTGTCCCTGGGTGAGGCTCTGGATATCCTCATTCCGGTGGTGGAGGCGCTTTCGGAGGTTCATGCGAACCGCTACCTGCACGGCGATATTAAGCCGGGCAATATTCTTCTCGACGCTAACGGCCAGGTGAAGCTGACGGACTTTGGTCTTTCCCGCCGTGATGATCAGGTGGATGCGGGCGCACCCATGGGCACCCCCGCCTACGTTGCGCCGGAGGTTCTTGATCCGAAGGTGAAGGTCGGAGCTCAGGCTGATATTTTTGCGCTCGGCGTGATGATGTACCGCATGCTTTCAGGTCGTCTGCCCTTTGTGGGTCTGGAGAATGACCAGCAGGTGCTCTACCACAACGCCAACATTGAGATGCCCGCGCTGACCGATGTCGCGCCGGGTGCGGACCGCGATATTGCGGGGCTGATTTCGTGGTGTACCCGCAAGCAGCCTCACGCCCGCCCGGAGGATGCGACCGAGCTGTTTACGGCTCTGCTGGAGATTTCTGAGTCGCTGGGTGAGTCCGAGCGCGCTTGGCGTGCCCCCTCGTGCCCGGAGCCGGAGCTTCCCCTCTGGGAGGCTGTTGCCGATATTGCGGAGCGTAGCGGTGCCGCGCAGATGGTGCGTAACACCCCGATTAG
>ERZ772779.396-NODE-396-length-20852-cov-30.164687_pt1 | contig 20852 bp, 16 predicted proteins | sample MGYA00511360_ERZ772779 | MGnify/ENA primary metagenome ERZ772779 (study PRJEB29015, sample SAMEA2738112) | human oral metagenome | biome: human oral; feature: human-associated habitat; material: saliva | place: China | collected 2231 ...
AATAGCAATCATAATTCCAAATAGTAATATAAGCTTTAGTACAGCTATTAATTTGTTTATCTTCTCTTTTTTGTTCATTATAAGTTAATTAATCCCTTTTTATACATGCTATCTGCAGCCTTTAGAACTCCAAACTTGGCATGTTCATATGTAAGTCCGCCCTGAAAATACACATTAAATGGCTCTCTTATAGGAGCATCTGCGCTGAGCTCTATAGAAGATCCCTGAACAAAGGCACCTGCAGCCATAACGACCTTATCCTCATATCCAGGCATGTCCCATGGAAGCGGAACAACATGAGAATCAATTGGTGCAGCCGCCTGAATTCCTTGACAGAATGCCACAACTGAAGCTTCATCTCTGAGGCAGATAGCCTGTATTATATCGTTTCTTTTTACATTTGAGTCTGGGCATACATCAAAGCCTAGCTTTTCGAATACCTTTGCACAAAGCATAGCGGCCTTTACAGCAGAATTCACAGTCCTTGGAGCTAGAAATATACCCTGAAGTACACTTCTTGTTTGGCCAAAAGTAAGACCACATTCTGAGCCAATTCCTGGGCATGTGAGCCTATATGCAATTCTATCTATAATTTCTTTACTAGCGCACACATAACCACCAGAGAGTGCTAAACCGCCACCTGGATTTTTTATCAAAGAGCCAGCGATTACATCAACACCAACATCTGTAGGTTCAAATTCTTTTACAAACTCACCATAGCAATTGTCAGCCATAACTAGAATTTCAGGGTTTATGCTATGAACTAAATCAGCAACTTCCTTCATTTGATCAAGCTCTATAGATTTTCTCCAGCTATATCCAGTTGAGCGTTGCATGCATACAAGCTTTGTTTTTTCTGTGATTGCAGAACGAAGAGTTTCCATATCAATATTATTGTCAACATCTAACTCAACCTGCTTATATTTGATTCCATATTCAATTAAAGAGCCCATTCCAGAGCCTCTTATTCCAATTACCTCTTCTAGTGTATCGTAAGGCCCTCCTGTGCAGTAAATCATCTCATCTCCAGGTCTTAGAATACCAAAGAGAGTTATCGCAAGTGAATGGGTTCCGTTAACCATTTGCGTTCTGACAAGAGCGCTTTCGGTATGAAAGATATCTGCATAGACTCTTTCGACCGCATCACGGCCTATATCATCGTATCCGTAGCCTGTGTTCCAATTGAAATGATTATCGGATATTCTGTTTTTCTGAAAGGCATTAAGAACCTTTAGCTGGTTGTATTCTGTGATTTCATCAAGCTCTTCAAACTGATCTCTGAGTTCATCCTCACATTCTTTAATGAAATCTATTACATTTTCGTCTATTTTAAAGTTATCTATTAGAAAATCTTTTGTTGTTTTTGTGTTCATTTTCTTACAATATTGTCCTTATTCGTTTTCGTTTTGATCTATGCTGCCTTCTTTTCGCTCTTCTTCCCATTCCATTTCGTTTACGAGGTTTCGCTTAACGTTCTTCTTATGCTGAGCGTAAAGCTGTGTAGTTGTTACCTGCTCGTGATCTAAAAGTGCTGCTACGTCGTAGATTGAATTTCCTCTTCCAATCAGACTAGTTGCAGTTGTCGCTCTAAGCTTGTGAGGACTGTATCCCCCGTCTCTTGATGTATGAAGAGCTATGGATGTGTACTTCTTTACAAGCTGCCTTAGCTGCCTTTCCGTCATACGCTTTCCTTGTAGCGATAGAAATAGAGCGTTTTTGTGCTCAGGCATGAGAGTATCTTCTTTTGGTCTTTCGTTATCTATGTAGTCATGCAGGCACTCGCTTACCGACTTGTTCAGTGGCATGGTGCTTTCCTTACCACGCTTACGGTAAATTATAAACTCGCCTCTATTGAAATTAAAAGAATCGATGTTGAGTTGCCAAAGCTCAGAAAGTCTGAGGCCATAAGTTATGAAAAGCATCAGTATTGCCTTATCTCTCTTCTTAGTTTTCTTCCAAAAATTATATTCTTGTTTTGTTAGACCAGTGCCGTTTGTAACAGCATCTAGCATTAGCATTACCTCATCGTCCTGAAGGGCCTTAATCTCCTTTTCTCCGGCTTTTTGCACCCTTATAGGATCGAATCCATCTGTGATATTCTTTGGGAGTATTTCATCTCTATAAAGCTGTTTAAACATAACCGATAATGAAGATTTTTTTCTAGCCAAGGTCTTGTTGCTATTTTCGTAAACATATGTATTTCCGCTTTCTTCATCAAAGATAGAATAATGGCGGCAGTAGTCAATGAACAGATTGATATCCATGGCTTTTAGCTCGGCAAGCTCACTTGCTTTGATATCGGAGACTTTTTTTGCACTAGTTAAATCGGTCTGATTGATAAGATACTCAAAGAAGAAGTTAATGTCTCTCAGATAAGCGAGTCTTGTCATAGGAAGAACATTTCCTCTTAGGTAGATGAAAAAACTGCGCATAAACCTAGGCATCAAAGCCTCAAATTCCTCGCATTTGCTGTAGATTTCGGCCTCGTGCATTACTATGTTATCTGGTTTATTGCTCTTATTGCTGATTATAAGTTTTTTTCCAGCCATGTAATTATCTCCCTGATAGAATCTTTATCATCCTTTGATTCTGATAGATCAAACCACTTCATATCATCGTAGCGCTTAAGCCATGTGATTTGCCTTTTAGCAAAATGACGTGTGTTTTTTTTGATAGTGTCTATTGCTGTCTCTAAATCGTATTTCCCATCAAAATAAGCTAATACTTCCTTATAGCCTATGCCCTTCATAGATATGTCTGACTCAGAAAGTCCCATCTCACGAAGCATCTTAACCTCTTCAAATAGTCCCTCTTTTACAAGAACGTCAACTCTCCTGTTAATTCGATCATATATCTCTTCCCTGTCTCTTATAAGGCCAATAAGTATAAATTCATATTTGTCATTTAGGCTTAGGTCTTTAGCAAAATCCTTAAGCTTATTTCCTGACTTTGCGCTTTCTATAGCCCTTACTACCCTTCTAACATTGTTAGGATGTATGCGCTTTGCTGAATCTGGATCGCATTCATTTAAGATTGCATGAAGCTCTAGATTTCCCTTTTCTTCAGCTATTTTATATAGTTCGTCTCTTAGGTTATCATCACTAGGTTCTGCTGCAAAGTCAAGATCAAAGAGCAAGGCATCAAGATATAGCCCTGTTCCTCCAGCTATTATAGGAAGCTTTCCTCTGCTGATAATGTCATCAATTGCGTCGTTTGCAAGCTCTTTATATTTAGCTACGCTAAACATCTCGCTAGGGTCAACGATGCCAATAAGATGATGTTTGACTTGATTTAGCTCGTCAAGACTAGGCTTTGCACTACCTATGTCCATGTATTTATATAGCTGCATTGAGTCGCACGAAACAATCTCGCCATCAAATCTTTTTGCGATTTCTATCGAATATGCTGTTTTTCCAACGGCTGTAGGCCCACAAATTGCAACTATCTTGTTCATATTTCCTCGTTAAACTATCCTCTTGAACATGCGTTCTATTTCTCTAATGCTGAATCTCACAAAAGTAGGTCTTCCATGCGGGCATGAAAACGGATTGCGACATTGCTTGAGTGACCTAAGAAGTTCTTCGGCCTCCTCTTGCGATATCATGTCATGGGCTTTGATAGCACTTTTGCAAGATTTTGTAATTAGCTTATCAATTACAATCGTGTTATTAAGCTTTACTCCTTCTGCAAAGCTATCTATAAAGTCATTAACAAAGCTTTCAGCTTCAGAAATAGTTACAAATTCAGGTATTTCCTTTACTATGTAGGTGTTTTCACCAAAGCTTTCGATAAGATAGCCCATGGCACTTAGTGCACCTAGCCATTCCTCATCATCTGTAGTCAAAATGTTAGGGGCATCAAAGGTAAAAGGTAGTAGTAAAATTTGACTGTTTTTTTCACTACTAAAATATGTGTTTATAAATTTCTCGTAGTTTACACGCTCATGAGCAGCGTGCTGGTCAATCAAATAGAAATTGTCATCATCGCTTGCACTTATGTAGGTACCAAAGATTATGTCTCCAAGTTTAAGATTGTCAAAATCAAAAGGTGCCTTCGCACTGTAGTTCAAATCTGGCGTGCCAAAGCTGATCTTAGAACTATCTGAAGAGGATTTCAGCTCGGCTGATATAGGTTTTATTTCTGCTGGAAAAATTGATTCATCACTTGCTTTCTTTTGATACTCATCTTCTCCATCTTTGATAACTGTATCTGAAACTTCGTTTGGAATAATGAACTTTGACTCAAAGTCTCTTTTGGTTTGCAATAAACTTCTTATGTTTATTTGTTCGGAGTCATCATCTGTTTTCTTTGCCTTTTGACTTGTTTTGAATTCTTCTTCTGGAGTATTTATTTTTTTCTCTGCTAGCTTGACAAGGCTATCCTTTGGCTCGCTCATGGCCTGATTGCTTGCAAGTGCATGAATAACAGCTTCACAAACAGCACTGCTGACAGCTACTTCGTCATCAAATCTAACTTCTTTCTTATTAGGATGTATGTTTACATCAAGTTTTTCGGGATCAACTTGAACAAAGATGAATGCTACAGGATAGCGGCCTTCAAAGAGTCTTTCCTTATACCCTGCACTAAGTCCCTTTTCTATAGTGTTGCTCTTTACAACTCTGCCGTTTACAAAGAAGAACTGGCTTCTTCTGTTATTCTTTGATAGTGAAGGTTTAGAAATATATCCTTCTACGGAAATTCCATCTCTTTCAAAGTGAAGTTCTAGTAAATCCCTGAAATCTCTCTCCTTATAGACGGAAATAATCGTTTTGAGCCTTTCTCCTAGTCCAGGTGATACGAATATCGATTTTCCATTACTAATAAGGCTAAAGCGTATTTCTGGGCGCGTGAGAGCCATTCTAGATATGAGATCTACTACTAGTGATGTTTCAGCAGATTCACTCTTCAAGAACTTGGCTCTAGCTGGCGTATTATAGAACAAATCAGTTACAACTATGCTAGTGCCTTCAGGGCAACCTACAGCTGTTCTTGTTACTATATCACCACCATGTATGACTACCTTTGTTCCAGTTTTGGAATCTCTAGTTTTTGTAAGCATTTCCGTTCTTGTTACAGCTGCAATGCTTGCCAGGGCTTCTCCTCTAAATCCGAGTGTTTCTATGTGTCTTAAATCATCGGCCGTGCATATTTTACTAGTGGCATGTCTGAGAAATGCTCTTTCGGTATCTTCAAAATCAATTCCTGAGCCGTTATCGGTAACTCTAATGTATTCTTTGCCACCGCTACGTATTTCTACGGTAATTGAAGAGGCACCGGCATCTATAGAGTTTTCGGTGAGCTCTTTGATTATGGAGACAGGTCTATCTACAACCTCGCCTGCTGCTATCTTATCAGCAACATTTTTAGTGAGTATATTTATCATATTCGCCTCTGAATTTAATACTTTATTGTTCAATAAATATATTAGTTAATTGAATCCTTGAGTTTCATAATTATTTCTATTGCTTTTGCTGGCGTCAAATGCATGATATCAATTTCTTTTATTTTCTGAGCTAGTTCATCGTATGGACCAGGTATAAATAGCGACAATTGATCTTCGCTAACTGAAGCAGTTTTTGTTGATATGTTTATTTCGCTAGCTGACTCTTCTAGCTCAGCTAACTTATTTTCGGCATTATCTAGAAGAATCTTTGGAACTCCTGCCAGCTTTGCAACATGGATTCCGTAGCTTCGGCTTGCTGCTCCAGGCACAATCTTATGCAGAAATACGATATCACCATCATCTTCTGAAACATCTACATTAAGGTTCCTTACGCCATCGATTTGATCTTCTAGTGCTGTTAGCTCATGGTAGTGTGTTGCAAAGAGAGTGCGTATATGAGTTTTATCATTGCAGAGGTATTCTACACAAGACCAGGCTATTGAAAGTCCGTCATATGTACTTGTTCCCCTACCTATCTCATCAAGGATTATAAGGCTTCTGTCACTTGCACAGTTTAGAATGTATGATAGCTCGCTCATTTCAACAAAGAATGTAGACTGACCACCTGAGAGATTATCAGATGCACCAATTCTAGTAAATATTCTATCTACCACACCTATCCTTGCCCTTTCACATGGGACAAAGCAGCCGGCCTGAGCCATAAGAACTATCAAAGCATTTTGTCTCATATATGTGGATTTACCCGACATATTAGGACCTGTGATTATCATTAGACTAGAATCTGTATCATTGAGATATGTATCATTTGATACGAACTGCTCACCGCCTTCCATCCTCTCTACGACAGGATGGCGTCCTGCTTCTATGACAAGCTCCTTACTGTTATCTACAATAGGCTTTGTATAGCCATAATTTCGGCTTACAGCGGCGAAAGAACAAATTACGTCCAAGATTGCGATTGCCTTTGATGTGTCCTGTATTTCTTTAATTCTGGCCTCTATTTGCGTACGTATAGAAACAAATATTTCATATTCAAGTTTGTTTATCTTGGTTTCAGCATTAAAAACTAGATTTTCTGTTTCTTTAAGTTCAGGAGTTATATATCTTTCGTTATTAACAAGCGTTTGTTTACGGATATAGTCTTCTGGAACTAAATCTGAATTTGCACGCGTAACATCTATATAATAACCAAATACCTTGTTATAGCCTACTTTGAGAGTTTTTATTCCTGTTCTTTCTCTCTCGTGCGCTTCTAGTCCTGCTATCCATGCTTTAGCATCTTTAATTGATGCTTTTAGATTGTCCAAATCCTCAGAGTAACCATCGATAATAAGGCCACCCTCTTTGATTGTAAAGCCAGCGTTTTCAGATATGGATTCAGTTATTAGAACTGCTATATCTTCTAAATTTGATATTCCATCGTGTATATCTTTTAGAAGATTAGAACCAGAGCTTGATAAGTCGGCTTTGATATTTGGAAGAACTGATATTGAATTTCTAAGTGCTATTAGGTCTTTGCCGTTTGCAGTTCCTGTTGCAATTCTTGCAGCTAATCTTTCGAAGTCATAGATTTTCTTGAGTGATTCTACTAAGTCATTCTCAAGAAGTGGATCTAGATATATTTCCTCTACTGCATCAAGTCTATCATTGATTTTCTCTGCATCATTTAGGGGTTCTCTCAGCATTTTTTTGATAAGTCTTGCGCCCATGGCTGTCTTTGTCTTATCTAAAACGCCTAGCAATGAACCTTTGATATTCTTATCGTAGAGAGTTTCTGTTATTTCTAGATTTCTAAGACTTGCCTTATCAAGTGACATTTGGTCGTTTAGCTCAAAATAGATGCAGCTTGTTATCTGGTTTAATCCTTGCCTCTGCGTTTCCATCAAATAGCTTAAAAGAGCACCTAAGTTCTTTTGGCAAAGCTCCCTATCAGCAATTCCTGAAACGAGAAATGCACCCTTGCCTATGAGTTCTTCTAGTATGTCTTTTGCTGCCTTTGATGAATAGTATTTATCGGATTTTATTTGAACATATGCACCGCTAGCATCTGCGAGTTTTTCTTTAGAAAATAACTCCTCAAAGCCTTCATTTGCTATGATTTCCTTGCATCCAATACGACTGATTTCATTAATCATGTCGTTATATATGTCATTACCTGCAGTCATCTCAGTTGTCCTAAGCTCACCTGTTGATATATCGCAATAGGAAATTGAAATTCCGGTCTTATCGCAATATATAGCTGCTAGGTAGTTGTTTTCGTTCTCATTTAGCATCATCTGTGAGGTTAGAGTTCCTGGCGTTATAATTTTAATAACGTCGCGCTTAACTATACCCTTTGCTGTAGCTGGGTCCTCAACCTGCTCACAAATACCTACTTTATACCCTTTATCGACTAGTTTGTGAATGTAAGTTTCTGCAGAATGAAAAGGAACTCCACACATTGGAGCACGTTCTTCTTGTCCGCAGTTCTTACCTGTGAGCGCAATTTCTAGCACCCTCGAAGCCTCGAGAGCGTCATCGTAAAACATCTCATAAAAATCGCCAACTCTGTAAAAAAGTATGCAATCCTTATACTTATCCTTTATTTGAAAATATTGCTCCATCATCGGAGATAGTTTCTTCGGCATAAATTACCTTTCTCAAAATAGTCTAATAAGCAAATTAGGCAGCGAACCTAAGATTCGCTGCCCTCTGTAATCATTATTTACCAAGCTTCTTGTTGTAAGCTTCGATACCGAGTCTGATTAGCTCAGCACCTCTTCTCATATCGTCCTTGTTTAGTACATAAGCGATACGAATTTCGTCCTTACCTAGTCCTGGTGTAGCGTAGAATCCTTCAGCTGGTGCAAACATTGTTGTCTCACCGTTATCTTCGAACTCTTCTAGCATGAACATTAGGAAGTCCTCAACGTCTTCTATTGGAAGCTTAACTGTCATGTAGAAAGCTCCGCCTGGAACCTGGCATACAGCTCCTGGAATCTTCATGATTTCTTCGTATGCAGCATCTCTTCTTCCACAGTACTCAGCCTTAACTTCATCGTAGTATGACTTTGGTAGCTTGAATAGCTCAGCTGAACCAACCTGATCTACAGTTGAAACGCAAAGTCTTGCCTGTGCAATCTTCATTACGTTGCTCATGAACTCTTCGTTCTTTGAGATAAGTAGACCAATTCTTGCTCCACATGCAGAGAATCTCTTTGATACTGAGTCAATGATGATAACTCTGTCAGCGATTTCAGGAATCATACCAAATGATGTTACTTCACGATCATCATATGCAAACTCTCTATATACTTCGTCTGCGATTATAAATAGGTCGTGCTCCTTAGCGATTTCGCCGATTAGCTTCATCTCTTCTAGTGTTAGAACATTACCTGTTGGGTTACCAGGGCTGATGCAGCAAATTGCTCTTGTCTTTTCGTTGATCAAAGGTTCAATCTGCTCTCTTGTAGCGTAGGTGAATCCATCCTCAGCCTTTGTTGTGATAGGTACAACCTTACCACCAGCTGTTGTCAAGAATGAATGATAGTTTGTGTAGAATGGTTCTGCAATAAGAACTTCTTCACCTGGGTTAACAAGTGCTAGGAATGCCATTGTTAGCGCTTCAGAACCACCATTTGTAACGATCATATCTTTTCTGTCGTAATGCATGTCGTACATCTTGAAATAATCGATTACGGAATCCTGTAGTGAAGTCAATCCGCCAGACTCAGCGTATTTGATTACTGCCTCATCAAAGCTCTTAATTGCCTGCATAAAGCATTCTGGTGTTGCAACATCAGGTTGTCCGATGTTAAAGTGATAAACTTTCTTGCCCTGCTCTTTTACCTTAGCGGCAACAGGATTGAATTTTCTTATTGGTGAAAATTGCATATCCTGCACTCTGTTAGAAAATTTCATAACTCACAGCTCCTTTTAATAATATAAGATAATTTATACCAACTCTGCATGAGAGATTTGGACTACTTCTGAGACATTAAAACTGTCTATATATGATTTATTATAACCTATATTTTTCTGTTTGTTAAGATGTAAAAGATACTCTATATTGCCTTTTGCACCTGTAATTGGAGAAAATGTTAAGTTTTTGGCAATTAAATCATTTTCTTGCGCATAAGAAATTACTTTTTCTATAACTTCTTCATGGACTTTTCTATCTCTAACAATACCATTTTTTCCCACCTGTTCCCTTCCGGCCTCAAACTGGGGCTTAACTAGGCATAGGATTGAGCCTCCATCTTTAAGTAGTTTTGCAGCAACAGGAAAGATAAGTTTAAGTGAAATAAATGATACATCCATACTCATAAAATCTATTTCTTCATCGACATGAGACGGATCAAAATACCTAAAATTACATTTCTCAATATTTATAACTCTGCTATCGCTTCTGAGCTTCCATGCCAGCTGTCCATAACCCACATCAATAGCATAAACCTTGCTTGCTCCATTTATAAGCATGCAGTCTGTAAAACCACCAGTTGATGCACCTATGTCCATGCATACCTTATCTTTTAGGTCTATATCAAATAAGTCTATAGCCTTCTCAAGCTTAAGACCACCTCTGCTTACATATGGACATAAATCTTGCTTAACGGTAATATCACAGTCGGTATTTATAGACATACCAGCTTTGTCGCTTATTTGACCGTCAACAAATACAAGTCCCGCCATTATAGCGGTCTTTGCCTTTTCTCGTGATGGGTAAAATCCCTTCTTTACAAGAAGTACATCAAGCCTTTCCTTCAAGTTCTTGCCTTATCCTTTCCGCTATCGATTCAGCATCAAGACCATACTTTTTATATAGGTATTCGCAGTCGCCGTGTTCAATAAACTTGTCAGGCCATCCTAAATTAACAACTCTATTTGTGTAATTTGCAGCTATATATTCGCCAAAACCACCACGAATCAGATTGTCCTCTAATGTCACAATAAGTTTATCACTTGAGTTAATGATGCTATCATCAAAAGGTTTTAGCACAGACGCACTGCACACCTTAGCATCTATTCCCTGTTCTTTTAAAATTTCTGAAGCCTTAATAGCTTTATTTAACATAGTTCCAACAGCTATTATATTTACATCCTTACCTTCTGAAATCACATTGTTTTTGAGTTCAAAAGAACCTTCGATGTGCCTTGTCATATCAGCGCTTCCTCTTGGGTATCTGATAGCAAAAGGTGCATCCTTTGATGTAGCATATTCGAACATGTCTTCTAGTTGATGTGAATCGCAAGGTGCCAACACTGTCATATTAGGTATTGGAAGCAAATACGATAGATCAAGGATACCGTGATGAGTTTCGCCGTCAGCACCAACTATACCTGCCCTATCTATTGCGAAAGTAACTGGAAGTTTCTGCAGACAGACATCCTCAATGATTTCGTCATATGCTCTCTGTAAAAACGATGAATATATTGCAACCACTGGATGCATGCCGCCTAGAGCAAGACCTGCAGCAAATATGCATGCATGAGCTTCTGCTATGCCTACATCAAACACGCGCTTAGGGAATCTGTCTCTCATTTGGTCAAGACCGGTTGCCGTACACATTGCAGCAGTAAGCGCAACGAGTTTATCGTTTTTCTCTGCAAGTTCAAACATCTTTTTTCCGAAGATTTCTGAGTAGCTAGTCTGTGACTTTGATAAAGTAACTCCTGTCTCCTTATCAAAAGCACCTATTCCATGAAATTTATCTGGATTTTGTTCTGCCTGCTTGTACCCCTTGCCTTTCTTTGTTATGAAGTGCACTAAAACGGGTCCTGAAGCATTTTTCGCTTGATTTAAGCCTCTTAGAACATCTGACATATTGTTGCCATCAAAAGGACCTAGATAAGTAATTCCAAGCTCCTCAAATATAACTCCACCTGAGAAAATAGCATACTTAACAGCTCTTTTGAGACCAGCTATGCCCTTGCTTAGTGGCTTTCCTAAATCAGGAATTTTGTTTATAGCTTTCTTTATGTTGTTCTTTGTATTTTGATATTCTGAAGAGGTTCTTAGTTTACTTAGGTGCTCTGAAAGTCCACCGTTTATCTCTGATATTGACATTCCATTATCGTTTAAAACGATTATAACTTTTGACCCTAGGCTCCCAAGGTTATTGAGTGCCTCAAAAGAAGGTCCTCCGGTCATTGCACCATCCCCAATTACTGCGATAACTTCTTCATCGCTCTTGTTAAGATCTCTAGCTACTGCAAGTCCCATGGCTGCAGAAATAGAGGTACTCGAATGTCCTGTATCATAGACATCGTACTCGCTTTCCGAACGCTTTGGAAATCCTGACATTCCATCATTTTGTCTTAGAGTACTGAACTGATCAGCTCTTCCTGTCAAAATTTTATGTATGTATGATTGATGTCCAACATCCCAGATAAGCTTATCCTTAGGAAAATCAAAGATCTTATGTAATCCGACACTGATTTCGACAACGCCAAGATTTGAGGCAAGATGTCCTCCTGTCTTTGATATTGTGTCTATCAAAAATGCCCTTATTCCTGTGCTTAAAAGCTCAAGGGAATTTTCATCCATTGACTTTATATCCTCTGGTAGCTTGTAATCTTTAATATGATTCGACATTTCATTCCTCGATTAATCGTTTCTAGATGCTAGCTTTCTGACAAGATTACGGAAAAACTCTGCATTATCGTAGTAAGGCGCAATAGCCTCAACTGCTTCATTAGTAAGCTCATCAAGGCGTTTAATTGAGTTCTCTAACCCATTTACTGAAATATATGTTGTCTTAGCCTTAGCTGCGTCTGTACCAGTGTTCTTACCTAGCATTTCAGGGTTACCTTTTACATCTAAAATATCATCGGCAATTTGGAAAGCTAGACCAAGACACTCTGCATACTTTGTCATGTTCTTTACCATCTCATCATTAGCGTTTCCTAGGTAAAGCCCAGCTCTAACAGCAGCGGTAAGGAGTGCACCAGTTTTATTTATGTGAATATATTCTAGCATCTCATTAGTACAGTCTGTGTTTTCGTTTTCTATATCAGATGCTTGACCTGCTATCATTCCGCCTACACCTGCAGCCTTTGCAATGCAGTACATTGCATTTATGCGTTTCTTTAGCTCCTCTGGTTTATCAAAATACATTAGAAGATTCTTATTCATAACTTCAAATGCAGTATTTAAAAGTCCATCGCCTGCAAGTGTTGCCATTCCATCTCCATAAACCTTATGGTTTGTTGGTCTTCCCCTTCTAAGATCGTCATCATCCATAGCTGGTAGATCATCATGAATCAAGGAATATGTGTGTATGTATTCCATTGCACATGCAAATGGTAGCGCCTCCATAGAATTTCCACCTGCAAACTCACAAGCTGCAAGTAGTAAAACAGGCCTGAGACGCTTTCCTCCGGCGGTAAGCGAATAGACCATGGACTCATATAAAGTGTTACTCATAGCATCTACACGTGGTAGATAGTCTAGCAAATAGTCATTAACTAGCGATTTATATTCGTTATAGTCTTCTCTCATTCCTACTCTCCTTGATAAACCTCTATCTTCTGCTTTGCATTATCTAAGATATCCTTACAAAGCTTATAGCATTCGTTTCCTTCTTCGAAGTACTTTATTGTATCCTCTAGGGATATGTCCTTTGCCTTTAGTTTGGTTGCTATATCATTAAGTTTTGCAAGAGCTTCCTCAAAACTTATATCCTGCTTATTATCTGCCATATTTTACGTCCTCCAATATGTCATAAATCCTGCAATTTGCACTTCCATCGGAAAGATTGAGCTTGTAGCTTGCTTCGTTTTGGAGCCTGCTTACACTAGCTATCGGCATGCCGTTTTCGTCTGAAAGTATGCTATATCCTCGCTCAAGTATGGCCTTAGGATTATTTTCGCTCAGCAAAATAGCGAGCTGATTGAGCGTGTTTTCATAGCTTTGAATTTTATTAGTCAAAATGTGAGAAATGCTGTCATGGATATTCTTTATCCTTATCTCATCGTACATGAGTCTATTGCTTAGATTAAGGGAAATATCCTCGTGCAATTTATTGATTTTCTCATATAAAAGTCTCATGTCTGGTACTGCAAGTTCAGCAGCAGCCGTAGGGGTCTCTGCCCTTACATCGGCAACAAAATCGGATATAGTAAAGTCAATCTCATGTCCTACTGCAGATATTACAGGTATCTTGCAGTCAAATATGCTTCTTGCTAACTCCTCACTGTTAAAAACCATGAGGTCTTCAGGTGAGCCTCCACCTCTACCGACTATCAAAAGATCTAGGTCATCACTTCTAGTATCAGAAAGGAATTTAATCATTTGACTTATTTCTGATGGGGCTTTATCGCCTTGCACCGCGACTGGGAATATGCTGACATCCGTAAGTCTTGTTCTAGATTGAATTATTGCTAGTATATCCTTTACAGCAGCGCCAGTCTCAGATGTCACTACTCCAATATGCTTTGGAAATGCAGGAAGTGGTTTCTTGTGATTTGGATCAAAGAGTCCTTCCTTTTCTAGTCTTGCCTTTATCTTTGCAAATTCAGCAGCTAAAGCACCCTCGCCTTCTATCTCTACGCTAGTGACATTAAGTGAGTAGTATCCACCTTTTTGGTAAACACTTACTTGTCCAGTGAGAATTACTTCATCACCATCGCTTAGCATTTCGGTGAGTAGCATTGCTCTTTGCTTAGCTAAAAAGCAATTAATTTTACTCTTATGGTCAGAAATGCTGAAATAAACATGTCCCGTTCCGTGATATTTGATTGAGGTTATCTCTCCTTTGACTACCACATTACAAAGAAGAGGATCTGTAGCAATAACCTTGCCTATATACTCGTTCAGCATGGAAACTGAAACAGGTTTTATTGCCATATTTTTTCACCTCCAAGCAAAGATATTCCTATTGCATTATCTGATGAAAGCCTTGGCTCGCAAAATACAAAATTATGCTTTGCATCTGCTTCATCAAGCATTTTTCTTAATGTCTTGCTCGAGGATACCCCTCCTGCAAACAAGAAATCATTAATTCTATATCCGTCATATACGTCTTCTAGCATATCCAAAATAGCTGAACTAATGCTAGAAAAAACACCTAGTATAAGATGATTTAAATCATCTTTGTCTAATGTTCTTCCGTCAATATATCTAAAAACCGCAGATTCTATACCAGAAAGATTGATATATCCTGATTTAGATTTTATCTTTGGAAGATTAATTTTCTTTGATAAATTAGACTGGTTTAAGCAGTCATAAGCAATGTTATCAAGCTCTTCTCCACATGGAAAAATCAGACCTAGCTCTGTCCCTATACGGTCAAGTAACTGCCCAAATGAAATATCCTTTGTTCCACCTATAATGCTAAGCTCTCCATCTTCATATAAAAGAACCTCTGTAGTTCCTCCTGAAAAATGCAAACTCACGTAGTGCTTTGAATCGCTAAGCTCGGTAAATCTTGATGCTGCGCGTACATGTCCATCTTGGTGTGAAAACCTATATAAAGGGCATTTAAGACTGCTAGCAAGTACATTTGCCTGTGATACTCCAGCTAGAAATGCTGGCATGTATGAGCCAGATATGTTCCTTGGCTTATCAGAGACGGATACACATGCTATATCACATGCATCAAAGTTTTTAAACATATCATCAAAAAGAATGGGCAAATTGTTGATATGCTGAAAAAGCGCTTCCTGCTGTCTTAGTCCGCGCTTTCCTTTATCCACATTTAGCAGAATTCTCTTATCATAGACTATATCACCGTCGATATTAGTAAGCGCTATCGAAGTCTTATAATTGCTTGTATCTATGCCAAGTGAATACTTCATTTAGTTATAATTTTCCTTTGATCTTGAAATGGAACCTAAGATTCCATTGATGTATGAAGATGATTTTTCCTCTCCATACTTCTTTGCGAGCTCTACAGCCTCGTTAATTGAAACTGAATCAGGCATTTCGTCTAAAAAGAGAATCTCACATACAGCAAGTCTTAGAACTGCAAGATCTGTTTTTGGCATTCTACTTACAGTCCAGTTACGACAGTTAGCGGAAATCTTCTCGTCAATTTCTGACTTCTTATTGCAAACAAGTGAGAGCAGGTTTCTGCAATATTCCTCTTGTTTTCCCATCTCGAGATTTTCTAAATACTTTCCCTGTTCATCAACATCGAATTCATTGTTTACATCGAGTTGATAAAGGATTTGCATAATAATCTCACGCGCATTCTGTCTTGTCATAAGTTCTCTCCTAATATGCGTACACCTTGTACATGTACATTTATCTCTTCTGTATTTATTCCAATAATGTCCTTAACATAGCTTTTTACAGTTCTCTGTATCTGCCAAGCTAGCTGTGGAATTTGCACGCCGTATGCAACGATAATGTATAGATCTATACCTAATGCATCGTTTTTTTTGTACAGTTTAACTCCCCTGCTTGCCTTTGCCTCACGCTTAAGCATATTTATACTTAAATTCTGAGGAATGCTGTCATCAAAATCAATCACGCCTTCAATAGATCTGACGCAAGAAGCAATGCAAATTGCTATGAAATCATTGGATAAACGAACTCCATATATGCTTTCATTACTCACTATAGACTACCTCCATAGACACTGAAATTATATCATTTTTACTTATTCAGTGCAATAAGCGAGGCATCAGCTGAGCTTTTAACAAATCAAATTCCTTAAAGAAATCGCTTGCCGACTGCCGGTTTGCACCCATTTGAAATATTGTCATCTGTTCGAGCCTATCAGATGTCACAACTGTGATGTTTTCACTTTTGATGTGCTCAAATACATATCTTTCTATATAGCTATCAGCCGTTTCATTACTTGCTGTGAATATGAGTGAAACGCCTAAGGCCTCTTCCTTGCTTGCAAGTTTGTCTTTGTTTTTATATGCATCAAAGACAATTATCGGTTCAAATCCCTTCATAGCTGCGTATTCTGCAACAGTTTCCGATAGTTTTTCTCTAGCTGCTCCTAGATCAAGCCTTGCTAGCTCTTTTAGTTCTGTATTTGCATATATGAGATTGTATGCATCTACTAAGAGAACATGCTTTGCATTTACTTTGTTTCGAAGTGGTTTTGATGGATGTTTATGTTCATCTGGCTCAGGCCTTATGACTTTCTTGTACTTAACATGACTTACATCCCTCTTGCCATAGGTCTTTTCAAATATTTCATCTAGACTTCGCCTTGGATAGTTAGTATTTCTTTCAAAACCAGAGGATGATCGCTTCACATAAGGTTTGATATGCATGAACTCTTCACATTCCTGCCAGCTAATAGATACACCGCTGCCGTTTCTTGTAAAAATTGAAGAAGATGGATTATCAAAGTCTTCATCAGGATTATATCTATGGCTACTTATAACTTCGTCACTATTTCTACATGGGAGATATCCACCACTGCTTATATCAAAGCTTGAGCCATCATGACTAAATGTCGAAAATTCCTCTAAATTAGGTTTTAAACTAACTACAGGAGCACTTCCTTTTAGCTCGATTATATCGCCATTTAATTCATGTAAATCTATGGTAGCACCTAATTTAGCAAGTTCAGAGTTAATTTTACCAAAGTCATCACTTGAGACAGATATTTCAAAGCTGTAAACTGGTTCTAAAAGCAGAGACTTTGCTTTCATAAGCGCTTGTCTTACCGCGCGCCTTGATGCTTCTAGAAAATCTCCACCTTCTGTATGTCTTGCATGTTCACGCGCATGAAGCAATACGATTTCAACATCGGTGAGCCTTGCACCTATGAGAGCGCCCTTATGATCATAATTCTGAAGTATATTAAGAATTTTGTTTTGCTTTCCAAGCGGAAGCTCTGTCTCACTACACAAAGAGCTTACTTTTATTCCTGAACCATGTGGCAGAGGAATTAATCTAACATGAACCTCAGCATAGTGCTTTAATGGCTCAAAATGTCCATAGCCTTCAACACTCTTTGATATAGTCTCTAAATATGTTATGGATTCATCCCCAAATTCAACTGAATATCCTAGCCTTCTTTCGATAATCTGAGAAAGTGTCTGAAGCTGTAGTTCGCCAGAGAGTGAAACTCTTATATCCTCTGAGTTTTCAATTTCTAGTTGTATCTCAGGTAGCTCTTCAAATATCTTATTCAGTTCTTTAGCTGCACTATGAAAATCAGCTCCATTTGGTAATATTAATTTTCTACTTACTGCAGAGGCATCGCTTTTAGGCATGATGGCTATCTTATTTCTGTCAATAAGCTGACCTGAAAGCGTTTTTTCCAGGCCTGTAAGTACGCAAATTTCACCTGCAGAGGCTTCTTGCTTTGATATAAACTTGTCTCCGTTATAAAATCTTATATCGTTTATTTTCTCGTCATTAATGCTTTGCTTTAGTGAAACACTCCCGCCAGTAATTTTTACATGCGAAAGCCTGCTTCCGCTTTTGTCTCTTGTAATCTTATATACAAAACAGCTGAAAGCATCATCGTATTCCCGCTTCACATCAAAATATGAAAGCAAGCTAATAAGCTCTTTTACGCCATCGCCCCTTAGTGCAGAACCATAAACGCATGGAAAAAGAGCAGCTTTATTTACAAGCATCTTTAGGTCTTGCTGATCAAAGCATGCTTTTTGTTCAAAGATATCAAGTGCATAATCACTGCTAAAAGCAATTTTTTCGTTAAGTTCTTCATCGATGTTTTGTAACTTAACTGCATCAAAAATAGCTGATGATAAACTGTGAAACTGCGTGCTTATCTTCTCTTTATCAAAAGATGCTAAATCACACTTATTAACGAAGATAATTCTTGGAATAGCATATTTATCGAGCTTGCTCCAAATCTGTCTTGTACGTTTATTTACGCCCTCAGACGATATAATTAAAATCGCAGCATCAAGTACGTTTAAGGTTCTTTCGGCTTCCGCAGCAAAGTCAATGTGACCTGGAGTGTCGATAAGCACGACATCCATATCACCTGCACTGAATCTTGCTTCCTTTGAGAAAATAGTTATACCACGTTTTCTTTCCATGATATCGCTATCTAGCAAAGTGTCACCATCATCTACATGGCCTAGGCGTCTTGTAACGCCTGAGTTAAATAGAATATTCTCTGAAAGTGTTGTTTTACCTGCATCTGCTGAAGCAAATATGCCAAGAGTGAGTTTATTGCTCTTCATCTTCCATATCTTCCTCTTGCTCAGGCAAGATACTCATTTTGATGCTTTCTATTCGTCTATCCTTAACAGATAGAATTGTAAATTCAAAGTTCTTAAATTTAATTACGCGGTCAGTCTCATCCTCTGTTGGAATTTCTCCAAGTAAATCGATGAGAAATCCGCCCAAGGTCTCACTATTATCCGACTCAAGCTCTATATTGAGTTCTTCGTTAAGGTCATCTAGATTTGCCTTACCGTTGATAATATATGTGGAATCATTTACCTTATGTAGTGAGAATTCCTCTTCGTCGTACTCGTCGTCAATTTCACCCATTACCTCTTCGATAATATCTTCCATGGTAACGATTCCACTAAATCCACCATATTCATCTATCAAAATGGCTATGTGCTGTCTCTCCTTTTGTAATTCAAAGAAAAGAGAGTCTATGTTCTTAGTTTCTGGAACTAGGTAAGGCTTTCTTAGTATTGATTTGATATCTACATTTTCAAAGCCGTCTTCTCTTGCCTTAATAAGATAATCTTTGATATGAAGAATACCTATGATATTGTCAGATTCACCTTCACATACTGGAATTCTTGAATATCTAAGCTCCATGAGCTGATCCATGTATTCTTCTGCTGGATCGTCTAGATCTATGAGGAAAACATCAGTTCTCGGTGTCATAATTTCATATGCTAGCTCATCATCGAATTCGAAGATACTGTTGATCATCTTCTTGCCTTCTTCTTTGATGTCACCGCTTTGCTGTCCAGCTTCAAGCATGGACATTACATCTTCCTCAGAGAATCTATTTATTTCAATCTTCGTATTTTGACGGAAAATCTTAAGTACTATATCGGTAAAAAACTTAGAAATTATAACGATTGGATAAAATACTATCAAAATGAAATTCTGAAAGCCTGAAAATTTATATACGATTATATCGCTATGCTGAATTGCGAGCTTTCTTGGAAAGAGCTCGCCTAAAATTAGTAGCACTGCAAAGTATACAGGCAATCCCACGTAGATTCTGCAAGGCATTAACAAAACGATAACAGCACCTGCTATTATACAGGCGTAATTCACAATCCTATTTGTATATCTGCATCTAAAAGGCTTCTGAAGAATCTTCTCAACAAGGATTCCCTTTTTGTCTTTTCCTGCTGAATTTGGGATTAGAACCCTATTAAGGCTAACATTGCTAAATGCAGTGTTGCAGAGTATTATCAAAGCGTGAAGCAACATCAATGCTGCTATTATCGATATTCCTAAACTTGGGCTAATGGGGTCACTTGACATGTTATCTCCTTTATTTCGTTTCCTTACGCATCATATAATTGACTTTAACTGGTCTGTCTACTTTAATCTTGAGCATTTGCTGTGGATGAGGAGCGCTCTTTAGTGCTTCTCCCGTTTCTAAATCGTACATCTCTGTGATGGTTTGTTCAAATGCTCTGCAATCAGGTCCAAATATCTCCACGGTATCGCCAATTAGCATCTTATTTCTCTGCTCTACTATCGCCATAGATGTTTCTTCGTCATATCCCTTAATCATACCGACAAAGGAATATTCTCTGACATATGAAGATGACTTGTAGTTTTGTGCATCCTCATCAGCTTTTTCATAGTAGAATCCAGTTGTAAACTCCCTATGGCTCGCCTTACTTAGCTCAATTAGACACTGCTCTTTTTCGGCATCATCGTATCTGCCTTCATAGTATGCATCAATAGCTCTTCTATATGCACCGATTACAATAGCTAGGTAAAAAATGCTCTTATTTCTGCCTTCGATCTTAGCTGAAGCAATGTTTGACTTAGCAAGGTCTTCAATATGTTCTATCATACATAGATCCTTGGAATTCATTATGTATGTACCGCGCTCATCCTCTTCTATTGGATAATATTCTCCAGGTCTCTTCTCCTCCTGAAGTGCATATTTCCAGCGACAAGGATGTGCACATCTTCCTCTATTTGAATCTCTATCAGCCATGAAATTACTGAGCAAGCATCTTCCTGAATATGAAATGCACATTGCACCGTGTACGAAAGCCTCAATTTCTAGATCTTCTGGAATGTTTTTCATCAGTTCTTCAATCTCTGCAAGAGACAATTCTCTAGCTAAAACAAGGCGCTTAAGCCCCATATTGTACCAAAAATTTGCGGTTGCATAGTTTGTCATGTTAGCCTGAGTTGAAAGATGTATCTCAGCATTTGGAATAATATCCTTGATGAGTGCCATGATTCCTGGATCAGAAATTAAGAATGCATCTATTGGTAGCTCCTTAATTGAATGAAGATATTCTGTCAAAGGCTTGATGTCTTCATTATGAGCAAAGATATTAAGCGTCATGTAGCACT
>ERZ772779.397-NODE-397-length-20852-cov-9.567630_pt1 | contig 20852 bp, 17 predicted proteins | sample MGYA00511360_ERZ772779 | MGnify/ENA primary metagenome ERZ772779 (study PRJEB29015, sample SAMEA2738112) | human oral metagenome | biome: human oral; feature: human-associated habitat; material: saliva | place: China | collected 2231 ...
CATATCGCCCATATCTACCATACTTGCCATACTTGCCATAGCCATAATAGTAGCTGTACTTTCTCTTCGACATATCAACGCCATTAAGTACCATAGCCATATTAGGCAATTTCTCTTCCTTTGCAAGTGAATTGATCATTGCAAAAGATGCCTTTGGAGTGTAATCGGCACGACACATATAAACTGAAACGTTTGTCACACGGGCAATCTGAAGAGTATCAGTTACCAAACCAACTGGCGCAGTATCAATCATGATGTAATCATATTTCTCTTTCAGAATCTCAATAATCGTATCAAGAGAATTGCGCGCAATAAGCTCGGCAGGATTAGGAGGAACTGGACCAGCCATGAGAAGATCCAAATTCTTATTTACACCAGAAGGTAGAATCTGTGCCTCAACATCTTCTCTATTCGGATTATCTTTCACAAGAAGATTAGTAATACCATGCTTGTGATCATTAATGCCGAATTGTTCTGCCAAACGTGGACGACGAATATCAAGACCTACCAAGATAACCTTCTTACCAAGAAGCCCGAAGCTGACAGAAAGGTTGGCTGCTGTAAATGTCTTTCCTTCTCCAGAGGTTGAAGATGTGAAAAGAACAACCTTCTCACCTTCATGCAACATAAATTGAAGATTCGTTCGTAGAGAACGGAATATTTCTTCCATCTGGTTGTTCTGATTTTCATGAACAACAATATCAGCCTTACCCTTAGCCGAATTACTTGCAATTGCAATATCTGCAATGATTGGTAACTTGGTAAGACGTGCAACATCATCGTGTCCTTCAATCTTATAGCGGAAGAATTGTATAATTAAAATGATAAACACAGGGATTGCCAAACCAATGACAAGTGCAATCAACATTATATATGTTGAGTTAGGACTTACTTTACCATTCAATTGTGGATCATCAATCAACCTACCCTTGTCGGCCGTTGCAGCAAGAGATATACTATTTTCCTCACGCTTTTGAAGTAACATCAAATAAAGCCCTGATTTCACCTCCTGCTGACGACCAATCTGTGTCAACATACGTTCTTGTTGAGGAGTTTCCTCTACTTGATCTGTGTATTTTGTAACCTGCGCTAAAACTGCATCTCTCTGAATCTGTAAGTTCTTGCGTGCAGCGGCAATAGCACGACGAATATTAACATTTAAATCACGAATCTGATCCGTGAGAGGTTCAACAACTGGTGAGCTCTCAGATGCACTACGAAGGAGACGATTACGCTCAAGAACTAACTCATTGTATTTATTAATCAAAGAAGTAGAACTTTCATCATCCAATCCTACATTAGATGGAATAACTTGTGTTAGATTACGTGAAGAGCTTTCTACTTCACGAGCAATCGTATTAAAGAGCTCAATTTGAGTCTCCATTTCTGCAAGTTTCTGCTCTGATGTATTCTGGTTGGAAACAGAATTACTAGCATTCATCTTCAGTTCCACCATGCCATTCTTTTGCTTGTAGTTCTGAAGCTCACCTTCGGTCTTACCTAATTCAGCATTAATCTTCTCCAAACGTGAATTAATGAACTTCTCTGTTTGGTGTGCAACAGCATTCTTATCCTCATTTGCTTGACGATTATAAACAATCGCTAATTGCTTCAAGTAATCAAGAGAACGTTGAGGAACCTCATCAGTCAATTGAAGTTGTAAGATAGAAGTACCTTTCCCACTTTGACCTATTTTTAATTCACCTACATACTTATCAGAAGCCATCTTAGGAGAAAGAATGCTAACCTTTAGAACTTGACCTTCATGTAAAGTTCTACCATTATTAGAATTAATGGTAATAATACCTGCACGTGTAGGGATTGTTGCTGGCAGACTCGTAAACTTTTTATTGATAGAGAAAGGACCTTCACTATTTTCCTCATCTGTTGGAACAGAATATGTTCCATTAACAACAAATGAAGAACCATTCTTTGTAATGTTAAGATTGATAGGTCTATTCAGTTTATCCAAATGAGCAGCATCAATGTCTACAACCAAAGGTTGGTCACGGTATGTTATAACATCCTTAACCTTTCCTTCTGTCGTATAATTCACATACAACTTTAAATCTCGGATAGCATCTTCAGCAATAGAATGTGATGAAAGAATCTCCATCTCATTATCGATACCAGCGGAATTAGAGATTGTTCCCAAGTTAGTTATGTTCTGTAACGAAGAACCTCGTCTACTACTTCCATTGTCATCATCTTTAATGAGCAATTTTGCTGTTGATTGATACAAAGGTGTGGTGTACCTTAAATAAATAGCTCCAATTCCACCAAAGATAATCAGTGAAAGTACGAACCAATACCAATTAAGAATTATGGTTCGATAAAGAGCAGCAAAGTCAAAGAAAGAAGTTACGCCTTCCTTCTCTTGTTCTTTGTCTAGTTCTAGTTTTGTCGTTTCTTCCATATTTGTTTTATTTTTGTTTCATCCGCTAACAAGACTCGTATCTTATTCTAATCAATCAATTCAAGTAGATATTTCCCATAATTGTTTTTGGCCATCGGTTGAGCTTCTTCTTTCAAACGATCTGCTGTTATCCATCCTTTCTTGTACGCTATCTCTTCTAAACATGCAACCTTAAGTCCCTGCCTTTTCTCTATACACTCAATAAAAGTACTGGCTTCTGACAAACTATCATGTGTTCCTGTATCTAGCCATGCAAAACCACGCTGAAGAGTTTGAACCATTAATGTGTCCTGTTCCAAATATTTTTGATTTACACTCGTAATCTCTAGTTCTCCACGTGCAGATGGATTAATGTGTTTAGTAACTTCTACAACACTATTTGGATAAAAATAGAGTCCCACAACAGCATAATTACTCTTCGGATGTTCAGGCTTTTCTTCTATGCTAAGACACTTTCCATTCTTATCGAACTCGGCAACGCCATATCTTTCTGGATCATTGACATAATAGCCGAAGACAGTTGCTTTATTCTCTTCTTCTGCTCTGCGAACACTATTATGTAATAGGCTGCTGAAGCCAGCACCATAAAAGATATTGTCTCCTAAAACCAAACATACAGAGTCTTTTCCAATAAATTTCTCACCGATAAGGAATGCCTGTGCCAACCCGTCAGGTGAAGGTTGCTCTGCATATTCGAACTTTACACCAAAAGAACTACCACCTCCAAGCAATCGCTTGAATGCAGGTAAATCATGCGGAGTAGAAATAATTAAAATTTCCCTGATCCCAGCCAACATCAATACCGATACAGGATAATAAATCATTGGCTTGTCAAATATTGGTATAAGCTGTTTGCTTATTCCTTTCGTTATCGGGTAGAGACGAGTGCCAGATCCACCAGCTAGAACAATTCCTTTCATAATCAGTTCGTTTTATATCTTAACTTATAATTTAGTTGCTATTATGAGCAGAGAAGAATAACGGAATTGAATAGGTCAGCTCTTATGAGTTTATCATGCAAATAATTCCTCATTCAACGATGCATATATAACGCATGCAAAGATAACAAATTTAATTTAATTAAAATAACTGTAAATGAGAAAACATACATTAAGAATGTGTTTTCTTGTTTTTTTTAGTAACTTTGCAAGCGAATAAATAATTTAAACACATTGTAATAACTTAAAAACAAGATATAAGAAATGGGATTTTTTTCAAAGCTTTTTAGTAAAAGTGGGGATGAAACAGCGAAGTCTGGAGGTATGGAAGACTATATGACTCTTATTAGGGTTTATTTTCAAGCAGTACTTGCTTCTCGCCTAGGTATCAACAACTTGGCAATGCTCCCTGATTTACGCACATATAAACAAACATTCCATGTTCCAACCCTACATAATAAGTTGGGATTAGGTGAAATGGCTAGTGTTAAGAAAACCATGAAAAGTTTATATAAAGTTGATGATAATTTCTTTGATGAAATAGACGCAAGTATTAAAAAGAATTGTAAGAAGATGCAAGATGTACAGCCTTATCTTTATCAATTCCAAGGATTCACACAAGACTTAATGATGTTAATTGGCAATTTAATGAAATTCAAGTTACGTGTTCCAGGCTTCTTCAAAAAAGCTATATACACAATGACGGAGAAGACAGTAAATGATATTTACGATAAAAATGACTTCTCTGATGCTGGTGTCATCAAAGCAGTTGTAGCGGTTCGACAATATAATCAGCGACTTCGTTTTAGCAGAAAATGGACTACTGGTTTCGTTTATCAGATTGTTACTTTAGCAAAGAAAGAACCCAAACCCGCAGAGCAGGTAGAATCAAAATAATTAGGTATATATTTGCTTAAATAGAAACTTTAATGTAATTTTGCGTCCAAAAATGAATTATGGATTCGAATGAGAAAACTCTCAATACGTTTGCAACTCGTGTGCGTCAGATGATTCTTCAGTATGCAGAACTAAAGAAAGAAAATGATGAGCTTTACACACTTGTTGATCAACGTGAGAAGGAAATTAAACAACTCCAAGAAGAGTTGTCTCAAGCAGAAGCTGACTATAATTCGTTAAAGATGGCAAAGATGCTCGAAGTAACTGATGGTGATATGGAAGGTGCACAAAAGCGTGTTGCCAAATTGATCCGGGATGTTAACAAGTGTATAACACTTCTAAGTGAGAAATAATCCAGAATATAATGGCAGACGATAAGCTACATATAAGACTGCATGTTTATGATACAGAACTCTCTGTAAACGTCCCACGCGACGATGAGGAGTATTATCGTTCTGCAGCCAAATTAATTACTGATACTGTCAATACTTATTCTACTCTTTTCAAAGGCAAAAAAGGGGATAAGGATATTATGTATATGGCAATGCTTGATATTGCATTGAAATATAAGAAAGAAGGAGTACGCAATGATACAGCTCCATTCAATGATATTCTCAGTAAACTCACTTCAGAAATTGAAGATGCACTGAAGTAATAGTGAGAATATTTAATTTAAATCATAAAAAGAATCAATGAGTCCAATAGTAACAGTTATAATAGCTGTGGTATGCCTTTCAGCAGGATGTGCTGGTGGATTTGCTATTTTCCGTTATATCTTAACTGGAAAATACAAAGATACAATGGATAAAGCAGAGAAAGCTGCAGAGGTAATTAAAGAAAAGAAACTTCTTGAAGTTAAGGAGAAGTTTCTTAATAAGAAAAGTGAACTCGAGAAAGAGGTTCAACAGCGCACATTGAAGATTCAGCAGGGTGAGAATCGCTTGAAGCAGCGTGAGGTTGCATTGAATCAACGTCAAGAAGAGATTAATCGTCGTAAGCAGGATGTTGATCAGCAGCAACAGCGTGTTGATAATGAGAAGAAGCTACTGCAGATTAAGCAGCAGGATCTTGAGAAGATGCAGGAGCAGGAGCGAATGAAACTCGAGGAACTATCTGGTCTTAGTTCTGAAGAAGCTAAGAAGCGTTTGATTGAAAGTTTGAAGGACCAAGCAAAGCTTGACGCTGCCTCATATATTAATGAGATTGTTGATGAAGCAAAGCTTAATGCTAATCAGCAGGCTAAGAGAATAGTTATCCAGACCATCCAGCGTGTTGCAACCGAAACAGCTATTGAGAATTCAGTAAGTGTTTTCCATATTGATAGTGATGAGGTGAAGGGACGTATTATTGGTCGTGAAGGTCGCAATATACGCGCTTTGGAGGCTGCAACAGGTGTTGAGATTGTTGTTGATGATACTCCAGAAGCTATTGTTATTTCAGCTTTTGATCCTGTTCGTCGTGAGATTTGTCGTTTGGCACTTCATCAGCTTGTTGCTGATGGACGAATTCACCCAGCACGTATCGAAGAAGTTGTTGCTAAGGTTAAGAAACAACTTGATAATGAGATCATTGAAACAGGTAAGCGTACAGCTATTGACCTTGGAATTCATGGTCTCCATCCAGAGTTGATTCGTATTGTTGGTAAGATGAAATATCGTTCTTCATATGGTCAGAACCTTTTGCAGCATGCCCGTGAAACAGCAAATCTTTGTGCTGTTATGGCAAGTGAGTTAGGTTTGAATCCAAAGAAGGCAAAGCGTGCAGGCTTATTGCATGATATCGGTAAGGTACCAGACGAAGAGACTGATTTACCACATGCTCTTTATGGAGGTAAGATTGCTGAGAAGTATAAGGAAAAACCAGATATTTGCAATGCCATTGCAGCTCACCACGATGAGGTTGAGATGACTACACTTCTTGCACCAATCGTTCAGGTATGTGATGCCATCTCTGGTGCTCGTCCAGGTGCTCGTCGTGAGATTGTAGAAGCTTATATCAAGCGTCTGAATGATCTTGAAGCGATAGCAATGAGTTATCCAGGTGTAACAAAGACTTATGCTATTCAGGCTGGTCGCGAACTCCGTGTAATCGTTGGTGCTGATAAGATGGATGATGCAGAAAGCGAGAAGCTCAGTTCTGAGATTGCAGAGAAGATACAGAATGAAATGACCTATCCAGGACAGGTTAAGATTACGGTTATTCGTGAGATTCGTTCTGTTGCTTATGCAAAGTAAAGTTTGAAGTAATTTGATTTATTATAGAAAGCACTCCTATATGGGGTGCTTTTTTATTTTGCAAGTTCATTAGTAATTCTGATATATGTCAGTAATATATATGAATAGAGAAAGCCCTCGTAATTCATGAAGTTATTTCCACGAATTGTCGAGGGCTTTAATTTTATTCTATCTATTTTGTTAGCAGCCAGAACCATCAAGGCGACAAGATGCTGCAGGAGCCTCATTAAGGTTGATGCCAGCTTCTTCTGGTGATAGTGTTACTGTACCATCTTCAAGTACAAAACAAGGTACGCCAGCATAGCCGTGCTTCTTTGCCTCGTCAAATACAGCGTTGTTATCACGAAGACGAAGGAATTCCTTCAAATACTTAATATGTGAACCAATTTCAATTACCTCGTAACGGTTGTCACCTTCTACGTGCTTGTCAACTGCAATACAGTCTGGACAAGTATTCATTCCATATATTTTAATCATAATCAAATGTTTTTAGATTCAACTCTAAAGTTTATTATATTTCTTACCTCAATTTTTCACTGTCTTAGTGATTACAAATCTTAGTTGTATCAACAGTGAATCCCCCTTTAGCAGGCATAAACTTACCACGCTCTGTCAAGAAATCTACTAATTCCTCAGCGTTCATTCCGTCTACAGAACAAGTATGAAAACGCTCCTCTTCACCGAAGTGCTCTATAATTGCCTTTACTAAATCTTCTTTTGTTTCATAACTATTACCCTCCATCATATGGAGTACATCATGTCCATGTGCCATATTTTATTCTATTTTGTTAATAAATTCGTGCATTGAATCATTCTTTGCACAATCTTATATAAGCAAAAGATGTGCCATGTGTTAAATTAACTAATTTTAATTCCTTAAAAGTGATAATATGACATAATTTAATTACTTTTGTCTTTGCTGACAGATATTATTGGTAAAATGTCAGTCACAATTGATGTAAAAACTACTTAAGTGACTCTTTTATATTCACTTAGAGAAGTATAGTATTTGTAAAAATATTTGATAGTAATTATATTATGATGAAGAAACTTTTGCTTGCTTTTGCAGCTACAATGTTGTTGTTATCTTCATGTGGCACTTCTAAAATGGGGGTGGAGAAATCTAATATTGTAAGTTATACAGAAGCTCGTAATTATTTTCATATTGGTAATGAGACCAAACCGATAATAAAGAAGATTACCTCACAGGAAACTCTTGTAAAAGAGTTTGGTGAGGCAGCTTTTATGGGTAAGGGTGGTGAACCAACCAAGATTGATTTTAATAAGAACTTTGCAATTGCTTATATTCTCCCGCAAACAAATCGGAAGACAGACTTGGCACCTCTTTCATTGACTTTAAAGAAGAAGCGTCTTGAATTGCAATACAAGTTAGAACAAGGAAAGGCACAAACCTACTTTACACAACCATTTTTCATTATCGTCGTTGATAAGAAATATGTTGATTATAATATTGTAGAAATTAAAGGTTGGGATTAGTAGTAGTGTCTAATGGAAGCAGCATGTTTTAACCAAAAATCACGGTTTAGCTGCTTCTGAATCTTATAATAATAAATAAGGACAACTTAAGAAAGTTGTCCTTATTTTTATATCTAATAACCGGTGAGCGGAATACGGGAATCGAACCCGCCTCCCAGGCTTGGGAAGCCCGTGCACTACCGATGTGCTAATTCCGCAAATGGAGCCGATACCCGGACTCGAACCGGGGACCTACGCATTACGAATGCGTTGCTCTACCAACTGAGCCATATCGGCGGTATTGCGTTGCAAAGTTACATTAAAAAAAACAAACAGCCAAATTTTTGATTTATGTTTTTGTTATTAGTTTTGTAGTTAAGCGATATATATTTAGGTTATAAGGATAGTAAATTATATTATTAGTTTTTAAAGCCAAATTGCTTATTAGGTAACATACCATAGTAATAAGAACTATACATTTTGTGGCTAATGAACGATTTGGGTTAAATGCAGACTTTATTCTGGCTGAGACGGTTCTTTGTTGTTTATTGTATTATAATTTATGTGTTTTTCAGTTGTGATTTATGGTATTTCGTTTTGACTTTTTCATTATTATTGATAACTTTGTATTCGATAATATATGGTATGATATTTATCTAATTGAGAATAGGCGTAAAGCTATACAAATGCCTGTTCATGATTGATGTAATAGATCATAATGTAGAAACCTAATTCATTATATCCTTATGAAAAAAATTATCACGCTCTTGTTCTTGGCTGTCACGCTAACTGCCGCAGCACAGGATTTTAATCATTACTTTGAGGATGCAACACTTCGTCTTGATTACATTTTTTCAGGTAATGCTAAGCATCAGGCCATTGCTGTAGACGAGTTGTCACGCATACCACGTTGGTATGGTAAGCATGAACGATTGGCTGAGGTGCCTGTCGAAGGAAATGGTCAAGTTATTGTTCGTGACCATCGTACACAAAAGGTTATTTATCGAAATTCATTCTCAACACTTTTTCAGGAATGGTTGACGTATGATGAGGCAAAGAAACCTTCTGGTAAAGCATTTGAAAATGTCTTTCTCGTTCCTTTCCCAAAGGATTCTGTAGATATAACAGTTGAACTAAGGAACAACCGTCGTGAGGTAACAGTATCTATGAGTCATACTGTTAATCCAAAGGATATTCTCATTCGTCACATTGGTGAACGTTCTGTAACACCTTACGAAACATTGCAGAAGGCTGCAGACACGACACGTTGTATTCACATTGCTTATGTTGCAGAGGGATATACAGAGGCGGAGATGGCAAACTTTATAGAAGATTGTCGCACTGCTAATGAAGCTCTATTTGCACATGAACCATTTAAGTCACTGCGTCAACGCTTTAATGTTGTAGCTGTTAAGTCACCATCTATGGAGAGTGGTACGTCTGAACCATCAAAGGGTATTTGGAAAAACACGGCACTTCACTCACATTTTGATACATTCTACAGTGACCGTTATCTGACAACATTGCATCTAAAGGATTTACATGACTGGTTGGCTGGTACACCTTATGAGCATATCATCGTACTTGTAAATACAGAGAAGTATGGCGGCGGTGGTATTCTGAACTCTTATAACCTTTCAATGGTGCGTAATCCTTATTTCAAGCCAGTTGTTGTACATGAGTTTGGACATTCCTTTGCAGGTCTGGGTGATGAATATGCATACGAAAAGGAGCAGATTAATATGTATCCAACTGATGTAGAACCTTGGGAGCCAAACCTTACAACTTTAGTTGACTTCCATGGAAAATGGGAGAATCTTATTAACAAGAAGACACCAGTTCCAACTCCTCAGCCAGCTGATCTTGATAAACCTAATGCACGTTATGATAAGTGGAAGGTGGGTGTTTATGAACCTGCAGGCTATTCTCAGCATGGTGTTTATCGCGCATATCCAGACTGCCGTATGCGTACAAATATGCACCCTGAATTCTGCCCTGCTTGCAATTTAGGACTTACAAAACTTATTAAGTTCTATACGGGAGAGTAGGGGAAAGTTAGTTTAGTTTACATTCCATTGAATTGGATTGTATTAATGAACTCATAAAAACGGCTTATGTATTACTTTAGTCTTGTTCTGAGAATACATAAGTCGTTTAGTATGTAGGAAGTTGCTTATATCGTGAATTGTGTTTAGCGCTTAGCACCATTGGTGTTTACCAACAGCACAATGTGTGCTGAGCATCAACACGATGTGTGTTGAGCAATACTACAATGATTGAAGATGGGAATTTAGGGAATATTATACCCGTTTTATTGAACATTGTAAATTGCTAATGGATAATGTGGGGTATTGGAAAACGCTAATTTCGTTATATGTTAATTTTACGAATAGAGGTGTACCAAATGATTGGTACACCTCTATTGTAAAATATCTTTTATAAATCTTGTGCTTAGTAAGCGAAGAGAGGATAGTCCTTCATCGTCTCATTCACTTTCTCACGTACACGCTTAATAACCTGCTCGTTCTCTGGGTCTGACAATACCTCATCAATAAGGTCAGCACAGAGTAACATCATATCTTCCTTACAACCACGTGTTGTCATTGCAGCTGTTCCAAGTCGCAAACCGCTGGTCTGGAACGCAGAACGCTCATCGTATGGTACCTTATTCTTATTGGCTGTGATGTCAGCAGCAACAAGTGCATTCTCAGCAACCTTACCAGTAAGGTCTGGATACTTCTGACGTAGGTCGAGCAGCATAGAATGGTTGTCTGTGCCACCGCTAACAATGCTGAAGCCTTTCTCAACAAGTGCTTGAGCAAGAACAGAAGCATTCTTCTTCACCTGTGTTGCGTATTCCTTCCAGCTTGGTAAGAGGTTCTCACCAAAGCCAACAGCCTTAGCTGCAATAACATGTTCCAATGGACCACCCTGGTTACCTGGGAATACAGCAGAATTGAAGAGCATAGACATTGGTTTCAAATCACCCTTCTTGGTTGTTAAGCCCCAAGGATTATCGAAGTCCTTACCCATAAGGATAATACCACCACGAGGACCACGAAGTGTCTTGTGAGTTGTAGTGGTAACAATATGAGCATATTTTACAGGGTTATCGAGCAGACCTGCAGCAATAAGACCAGCAGGATGAGCCATGTCAACCATTAACAAAGCACCTACCTCGTCAGCAATCTTGCGCATGCGCTTATAATCCCACTCACGGCTGTAAGCAGAACCACCACCGATGATAAGCTTTGGCTTGTGCTCACGTGCGAGACGCTCCATCTCGTCATAGTCAACACGACCAGTCTCACGGTTCAATGTATAACCAACATGGTTATAAAGGATACCAGATGTATTTACCTCACTACCATGAGAGAGATGACCGCCTTGGTCAAGGTCAAGTCCCATAAATGTGTCGCCTGGTTTCAGCACGGCAAGCAACACAGCCTGGTTAGCCTGCGCACCAGAGTGAGGCTGCACATTGGCATATTCAGCACCAAAGAGTTGCTTTACGCGCTCAATGGCAAGTGTTTCAACTTGGTCAACCACTTGACAACCACCATAATAGCGTTTGCCTGGATAACCTTCAGCATACTTGTTTGTTAGGTAAGATCCCATGGCTTGCATAACTTCGTCACTGACGAAATTCTCTGATGCAATCAGCTCCATACCTTTGAGCTGGCGTTTGTGTTCCATCTCAATAAGGTCAAAAATTTCTTGGTCTCTTCTCATGTGTATTGAATGTTTATGGGGAATCATTTTCTGTAAATGAACCCCTGGTTAGTGATACGCTGCAAATATACGAATTAATGTTCTAACTTGCAAGTGTATCAAAAAAATAATGTAACTTTGCATTTATAATGGTTCGTCTGCATCATTGCAATGGTGTGTCGAAAGTATTAATTGATAATATATTACAACATTATCTATGAAGCTAAAAGAGTTATTCCAAGCTTACGAGTTTGATGAAATTTATCCACAGATAGGACTTATGTTTCCTAAAGGTCGCCATTTGCGTGTGCAGTTTGGTAATGCATACAATTTATTGTTAACGCTTAATCCTGTTGCATCAAAGAAGCAGATTCGTTATCAGTTAATGGAAGATCCAGATACTAACGAGATGTTCTATGGAGCAGATGACCATGACTTTAATGGTCCGTGGGAAGTTCTTCTTGGTAAGGAAGTTAAGAAAGAACCTAAGGTTGACCTTACAAATGAAGAATTGGTTGCTAACTGTTTATTGAATACTGTTTTAATAGGTCGCCATCCTCGTTCATTTGAAAAGGATTATCAAGCTATTGTGAAGTAGAAGATAGTTGACAATCTGATAAGTTAACGAGTGGACAGGTAAACAAGTGGACAAGTAAACGAGTTGACAAGTTGTTTGATAAGAAGGATTCAATCCCTTTTAATCATTTCAACTTGCCAACTCGTTTTATTAACCAACTAAAAAGTTCTTATAAATTTTATTATTAAGTAACTTGTCAACTCATTGCCTATATCTTATCAAGCAACTTGTTTACTCGTTAACTTGTCAACTCGTCAACTAATTAACTATTCTATCAAGCAACTTGTTTACTCGTCAACTCGTCAACTGGTAAACTATCAACCCTACCCTCTAATCATTGTTATAATCATTTTGAATCGCTCAGGTGCGTTCACAGAGTGAGGTGCACCACTTGGAATGATAAAACTTTCGCCAGCGCTAATCACGTGCTTTATGTTTTCAACGGTCAATTCCATTTTTCCATCAACAACCTGAATGAAAGCGTCGAATGGTGCGGTATGCTCTGAAAGTCCTTGGCCAGCATCGAAACTGAACAAAGTAACACTACCAGCATTGCTGTGTACCAATTCTTTACTTACTACGCCACCTTCTGCATAATCAATCACACTGTTTGAAGTGAAAACAATTCCTTTTTCTACTTTAGCCATGTTTGTATCTCCTTTATTTGATTTATAATATTTTGTTTTATTTCTCTACATTAAATGCTACAAAGTTGATGCCAAGTTAGAAAGTGGGAACAAATGTTACTATTAAAGTCGTTGGTGGTAGATATAATGGTAGCTTATTCTCTTTTGCTCACTTCATTTGTGAGTTTTGCAAAATTCTTAATTGTTTTCGTATCTTTTTTCTTAAACTTTTGATAGCTCTGAAATAAGTAATACACTTTACCACTGAGTACTGATAACAAGGTTTTTTTCTTAAAACTAATTTTACTGTTACTTCTGTCATTCAATGTTGTCATCTAATACCTTGGCTTACAGTATAGATACATGAAGTATTAAAAGTGACAGCAAATTAAAAATAAACTTATTCTTGTAGGAAGTATAGTAATATCTCTTGTTAGAGAGCTTTTTTACTACATATATCTAAGGAATTACTTATTTTTTCTTTACCGTAATATTTCTTTTCAGACCCTCGAATTTAACTCGCTTAACAGCAGATCCTTTAAATAACCGTTGATAATCTTCAACTGTTAGATTGTGCCACTTCTCTTTGCTCATGCTGAGAAGCTCAGGCTTAGGTTGGAGAGCTGGTTCTGTATTAGGTGTTGCAAAGCGATTCCAAGGGCATGCAGTTTGGCATCGATCACAGCCATATATCGTATCACCCATGTGGTTTTTTGCTTCGTCAGTTAGTTCTCCACGATTTTCAATCAGTTGATATGAAAGACATCGTTCGGCATGGAAATCTTCATCAGGGATGATTGCACGAGTAGGGCAGGCATCAATACAACGATGGCAACTTCCACATCGGTTTGACATAGCTTCATCGTATACATCAACATCAAAAGGTAAGAAAATCTCACCCAAAAAGAACATAGAACCTGCATGAGGAATGATGAGCTGATGATTGCGTCCTACCCATCCAAGTCCTGCCTTCTGTGCCCAATAACGTTCAAGGACAGGAGCAGTATCACAGAAGCAACGTACTGAGGGTTCTTCGCCTTCTTCTTGTTTGGGGAGTTGCCACCGTTCTGTTATCTTTATCGCTAATTCCCTCATCTTTTGCTTCATTAGGTCATGATAATCTAAACCAAGTGCATATGCTGCTATTTGATACTCGCCTTTAGGTAGCTGTTGAGCTGGAGCATAGTTGAGAGCAAGTGAAACGATACTCCGTACACCAGGAACGAGAAGTCGTGGGTCAAGTCGTTTCTCTAAGTAATTTGTCATATATGCCATTGAAGCCTCTTCACCATTCTCCAGCCATTTACGATATTTCTGTGCTACAGCTTCATCAACAGGTACTGCCTTTGCTATACCACAAGCAAAGAATCCCATGGAGTGTGCTAAAGATTTTATTGTTGATGATTGGACGACAATTGAATCTTCCTTATTTATGTTAGGGCTTAAAGCGTCTATTGATGACATATAATGAGATTAAATTTCCTTATAGAAAGAAAGGGGGTAATTAGATGATAGTTAAAGGAGAAACATGAACTACTACCACAATATTTTTATTTTTTATACCATAGAGGTATGTTTGATTAAAATGTTTCGGCAGGGTCATCAGGGAAGACTTTAAACTCATAACCTTGGTTTTTAAGCCATTGCAATGATTCTGGGAGTGCTGTACGAAGCTTATCAATACTTTTGAGAGAGTCATGAAATGTGATGATAGACCCATTACGAGCATATCGCTTTACATTGTTTATAACATCTGCAGCTGATAACCATTTAGAATAATCACGTGTTACAAGGTCCCACATAACAACACGATAATTTTGTTTTACCCACCAATATACTGTATGGCGTAACCATCCGTGTGGTGGACGGAAATAAGGAGTATTGAGAAGCGCATCTGCCTTAGTAACATCTACAGCATAGGTTAGTGTCCAGTGTTTGAAAGAACCAAGATGATGATAAGTATGATTCCCCACTTTATGTCCACGACGTATTACTTCCTCATAGATTTCTGGATGTTTTCTTACATTGTCAGCAACCATGAAGAACATTGCCTTTGCATTGAATTGGTCAAGTATGTCGAGAATAAATGGTGTTGCTTCGGGTATTGGTCCATCATCAAATGTGAGATAAACGGAGTGATCGTTCTTGTCCATACGCCAAAGAGCGTGTGGATAAAAGATACGTAGCCAGCGTGCAGGTTGTTCTATTAGCATATTATTCAATACATCCCTAAACTCTTTTCTCAATGACTGAGAAAGAATTTGTACTTTAATATTATTATCGTCTATTCAACTAAGATTCTGTTTGTGTAGGGCTAAGAGCGGATAGTGTAAAGCAAAAAGCCAGAGTTTGGCTGTCTTTAAGGACAACCAGATTCTGGCTTTTAGTTTTGAATATCATTATCGGATTATAGTAATCCTACATCAATGCACCACCTCTATTTTTGAATCTTAGAAAAAGGTTGTCAAGCTGGGCTGCATGTTTGTTAGCCCATTCGCGATCAGCTTGCTCATTCTCGTTAACAAGATTCATCATAATCTGGAAATTCATCTTACATGAACTCTGAGACATATTGAAGAGACGAGGATTAAGACTCAAATAGTAGTTTACATACTGAAGTGAAATCTTCCACAAATCATCATACATCTGGCGTGCCTTTACTTTCTGACCAAGTAATGCGTATGCACGTGCCATATCTGATGAACCACTCATGTAGCTGATTGGTACGTTATAGCTTGGTATTTCCTTCTCAGCCTTCTGTAATACTTTCAACGCTTTAGCCTTCTCACCCTTTGCAATGAGGTGAAGTGCAAGGTCAGCCATCTCACGACGATGTGTATAGCACATACGAGCTACAGTTTCATCGATGTAAAGTCCTGGCTTGCTAAGACCACCCCATTTGAAGCGATTCATCATGACATCATAAGTCTTCTCTGTATCGAAGTTACGCATATTGATGCCAGTAGAATTTGCATTGTCCATTGTAGAGAATGGAGTAATACGATTTACGAGACCTTCTTGAATGAAGTTTTCACCTAAGTTCATAAAGTTCTCAGCTCCAACGGTTACAGCTACATAGAGAGGACGTGTCCAGTTACAGTTAGCAATCATCTCAAGCATCATCAAGTCATTCTTGTATAAAGCTTGTTTTCCTGCCAATGAGATAACCATTCGATCTGGAATAGAATCACCTGGACGCATCATACCACTGCGACGAACAGCCTCCTTATCGATAGTCATGTAGATGGTATCAGTAGGGATAACATGGCTGTCAGCATTCTTTGAGCGTACCCAATACTTGAGTATATTCTTTAATTCAAATGGGTCGTCACCAAATTGTGCCTTTGCTGAAACAGGATCCTGCTTATAGAACTCTCGTATTTGTTCCTTGAATTCTGGTTGAATCTGTACATACTCATTTGTTCCACTTACATAATCAAGGCGTGGCCATGAGATAGGTACACTTGGTGAGTTGTATGCTGGACGGCGCATTTGATCGATGTACCAGTCTGTCTGCAGATAAGAAAGGTTACAAACACGTGTATCTGTACGCACTCCCTCAACCTCTTGGTTATACCAAAGTGGGAAGGTATCGTTGTCACCATTCGTAAAGATAATAGGATTACCCTTCTGCTGTAATGAATTAAGATAGTTCTGACCAAAGTCACGGCAAGTATATCGACCTGAACGATCGTGGTCATCCCATGTCTGTGATGCCATCTGGATAGGAACAAGCAGACAAACAAGTGAGATGACAGAGGCTGATAATACTGGTGCAACCTTGAGTTTACGTGCCCAGTCGTAGAGTGCCAATACTCCTAATCCACACCAGATAGCGTATGCATAGAATGAAGCAGCATAAGCATAGTCACGTTCACGTGGCTGACTTGGTGTCTGATTCAGGTAGATAACAATGGCAAGACCAGTCATAAAGAACAAGAAGAATACGACCCAGAACTGTTGTATACCACGTTTTCCACGCCATGCCTGCCAGAAAAGACCGATTAATCCGAGCAATAATGGTAGACAATAGAAGACGTTGTGTCCCTTGTTTGCTTTCAACTCATCTGGTAACAAGTTTTGGTCACCATAAAGCGAATTGTCTATGAATGATATACCTGTAATCCAGTTACCATGTTCTGGTTCACCGTTACCTTGAATATCGTTCTGTCGTCCTGCAAAGTTCCACATGAAGTAACGCCAGTACATGAAGTTACACTGGTAAGAAAGGAAGAACTTTAAGTTTTCCCATTGTGTAGGCATCTTTACGCCATCAACATCATGTCCAGTAATACCACCCATCCACTGTTCGTATAGACCAGCAGAACCAGGGTTGTACATACGTGGGAATAACATATTCTGCTCAAAAACCTGTGTTGCTTTATGACGGACAATGAAGTAAGAGTCTTTCTCGTCTTTAGACGCTTTCTCCTTACGCTCATAAACAGGTGCACCCTCATCAAACTTATAGTGCATACCATCTTCTGCTACAGCAGGTTGACTTGAGTATGCCTGTCCGTAGAGTAATGGACGGTCACCATACTGGTCACGACTCAGATAACTACCCAAAGTAAAGATATCCTCTGGTGAATTCTGATCCATTGGTGGATTGGCTGTTGAGCGTATAACGATTACAGCATATGAAGAGTAGCCGATAAACAACATCAGCATACAAAGCAAAGCTGTATTCTTTATGCGTGAAGAAACAAGTGCAACACGCTGCTTCTTGCCATCTTTGTTAAATGGACGCTGCCACTGAAGCAGTACGTAAACGAGTGCAAGTACTACAAGTCCAGTAAAGAATGCTGTCCATCCATAGCCATAGAATGGAATACCAATCAGTCCCAGTGCTGCCAAGAATGCTATATTCTGACGGCGTGGGTTCTTATCCTGATATGTCTCATAGATGCCCCAAATGAAGGAAGCAATGAGTAAGGCAATATAAATAATGGTACCCGTGTTGAATGGCATGCCAAGTGTATTCGTGAAGAACAACTCAAACCATCCACCTACAGTGATAATACCTGGAACAACACCATACAGAACGGCTGCAACGAGGACTACTGAGAGGAGCAAAGCAAAGAGTGAACCCTTCAAGTTTGCATCTGGCACCTTCTTATAATAGTAAACCAGTGCAATGGCTGGAATACAAAGGAGGTTGAGTAGGTGCACACCAATTGACAGACCAGTCATATAGGTAATCAGTACCAACCAACGGTCAGAATGAGGTTTGTCTGCATTATCTTCCCATTTCAATATAAGCCAGAAAACAACAGCTGTAAACGCTGATGAATAGGCATATACCTCGCCCTCAACTGCTGAGAACCAGAAAGTGTCACTGAAAGTATAAATCAGTGCACCAACAAGGCCTGCACCTTCGATGGCGATAGTTTTTGCAAGTGAAGGAGCTTCACCATCACGCACAATCAGTCTACGTGAGAGGTGGGTAATGGTCCAAAACAGGAACATGATACACGTTGCCGAAAGCAATGCGCTCATGGTGTTAACCATACGTGCTACCTCTGTTGGGTCGCTTGCAAAATGTGAGAAAAGATTGGCTGTAAGCATAAAGAATGGTGCCCCAGGAGGGTGTCCAATCTCCAGTTTATAGCCTGTTGTAATGAATTCGGGACAGTCCCAGAAACTGGCTGTCGGTTCAATTGTGGAACAGTAGACGAAGGCTGCAATAAAGAATGCAAGCCATCCGACGATGTTGTCCACCAGTCTGAATTGTTTCATTTATACGATTAGAATTTACTGTCTACTCATCTTTCTCGGATAAGCAGAGATATTTATTTCGAAATAATCACTGCAAAGATAATAATATTAATCAAAACAACATAAAGAGAGTGGAGAAATTATAGTAAAATGTGATGAAAAGAACATGACTAACGTTTGAATTGACTTTATTTGCTTGGGTTAAAGCATAAAGGTAGGATTATGTAAATGTGTTTTTTGAAGTTTTCACACTCGAATAGAAGGATTATTTTACACATCTTACAAGAGTATTTTTTATTTTAAGTTGCTGTCACTTTTAACATTTCATGTAATACCACTGTAAACTAATAAGTTATATGATGATTTTGGATGACAGTAGTGACAGCAAAATTATTTTAGAGAAATACTTTGTTCTCTGAATACAGAAGTTGGGCGCATTAAAGTGTATTCGGTTAATATGGATATACGAATAAGTTTTAGGGACGCGCAAATGATTGTGTTTAAGAAGGATGACTAAACTATTCGAAAGTTTGATATGAGTATTCATTCTTTTACATCTTGATATAAGTTTGCATATAGAAACTTTAAAATACTTGTAGTGTTGCTTAGCACATATTGTGCTGTTGGTAAGCACCATTGGTGCGGAGCTCTAACACCAATAGTATGGAGTACTTTTCACTTAGCTATAAGTTGTCAAATTGGACTGGAGTGATAAAAAAACAAAGGGTATGGTTGTCTTGCTGTCAAAGGATGTACGAAGTAGCAGTTTATAGCCCAATACACATCTGCCTCTTACATGATTGAAAACACGACTAATACCCTGCATTCTCACGCTATTCTTCCTAAGTATGGTGTCATCTATAATAAAAGGCGAGATAACAAATGACTGATGCCAAACTTGCCGAAAAGATGAAATAAATCATCGCTCATCCGAGTTTTAACACTCAAGAGTTTGGATAACTCGCTTATTTTCTTTATTTTTGCTTCCATAATAGTTTTGTTGTCTTGTCTTTAAAATCAGTTGTTTAGCGATTACTAATTTACAAAGAAAATTCGACAAACTGTTATTTTTCTATTTATTAGGGTGGGAAACTTTTGTTAAGTACATATAAGTAAAATATTTGATTATGAAAAGATATATAACGATAACCCTCTTATCATGCATGTGTTTCTTTTCTATGTATGCGCAGCACTCAGCTAAGGATTGTTTATATGATCTTTATAAAGTTCTTAGTACGTGTCATAATAAAGATTACATTGGGATAGGAGACTGTAATTATTCTATTAGCTCCCTTTACCAAGGAAAGAATGAGCGAATAATTTTTGATGCGATAAAAAATGCGTGTATATTTAGCTATGGCAACCCCCTTGACTCTGTTGTCGAAGTTAATTTAGGGAATAAAGTACTATATTTTATGGTGAATACAGAATCACCTCGTAGCTTTAAATATTCTGATATTAATTCTATATATGATGGAAACGGGCTCAGTCTTGTAGATAGAGATGATTATATGAAATTTCCAGCGATTATTAATGACTCTGACGGCTTTACTTACGTTAGAGAGGGGCCTTCTAAAAAGTATAGGGTTAAAGGTAAAATATTGAAAAATGATATTTTTTTGTATACGCCTGTTTTAGACGGAGATTGGTATAGGGCCTATTCTAAAAATGGTAGTGCATATCTTGGATATGTATATCGCAAACGGATTCTACCTTATGATAAATGTCCTATTAATATAAAAAAGAAAATGGAGAAAATTATGTTTGACTAAGTATCCTATATCTTTGATGTTTGTAATTAAGTCAAAGAATATGGCTCGGTAATAAATAACTAAAGTTTCCCACCCCTTCAAACACAGACTTTTCTCATTCCCCTTTGCCTGTCGTTCCCCTATTTCCATTGACTTTTAACACATGACGACCCGAGGTTATGCTGTGTGTCCATATACCTTATCCCATTTTCCAATGCTTCAGCCATTAAAAAGATTTTGTACATCGCTTTGTTATTACCGCTGATTGTATCCATAAGGTGTTGGGGCGTTGCCCCAAGCGTTTCTCCAATGACAGGCAAGATAACAAGTGATCGTTGCCAAACTTACCAAAAAGATGAAATAAATCATCACTCATCCGAGTTTTAACACTCAAAAGTTTGGATAACTCACTTATTTTCTTTATTTTTGTTTCCATAATAGTTTTGTTGTCTTCCTCAATTCCGCAGCATTATTCTTTGCGATCTACTTTTATATATTGACGTGACAT
>ERZ772779.399-NODE-399-length-20846-cov-9.818672_pt1 | contig 20846 bp, 15 predicted proteins | sample MGYA00511360_ERZ772779 | MGnify/ENA primary metagenome ERZ772779 (study PRJEB29015, sample SAMEA2738112) | human oral metagenome | biome: human oral; feature: human-associated habitat; material: saliva | place: China | collected 2231 ...
TGGGGCAGCGTCCCGTTGGTGGTCCGCAGGCTCCGATGGGTATGGGGCAGCGTCCCGTTGGTGGTCCGCAGGCTCCGATGGGTATGGGGCAGCGTCCCGTTGGTGGTCCGCAGGCTCCGATGGGTATGGGGCAGCGTCCGGCTGGTGGTCCGCAGGCTCCCTTTGCGGGTGGCCAAGCCCCGGCCTCGTCCCCTGTGGGAGCCGCCCGGAGTCTTCCCCTCGGGGAGCCTCTCCCGCAGCATCCGGGGCAGACACGTGAATCTCCCGTCGGCACACAGACAACCACTGCAGATGAATCTACGAAGGCCCCGTCCTCCGTACACACGGATCGCAGTATTCCTCTCGGCGAAACAGGGCCGCAGTGGCCTGAGGATGCTCCGAATACCCCGTCCGCACCCACAATAACGCAGGAATCTGCCACCGATGCGACGAAGGAATCCGGCCCCGAGGCACCCTCCAACCCGACGCCGCGCACGTCGCCGAGCAGTGGATCGAACACCCCGGTCTCTTCGCCCTCCACGGGCAATGCCGGTGAGGGACAATTCAGCCCCAGGTTCCAGGCCTTTGTCGAGTCCGGCCCCTCGATGCCGGGGCCGAAGACTGCCCAGTATCCGACGCTCGCTCCCCGTACCGCCCAGGTGTGGTCGGTGCCCAAGCCGAAGAAAAAACCCCTGCCGATCTTTGAGTCGGTTGTCGCTGGTGCGGGAGCAGCGCTCATGCTCGTCGGTGTGCTGGGTTTCCTTCAGGCCAGTGGCCCGATTGTGACGGTCTTCATCGCTATCTTGTGCATCGTTCCTCTCGCTATCGTCGTCTCGGTGCTTCTGTTCATCGACCGCTTCGAACCCGAACCCCTGGGGATGAAGCTTGCCGCGCTGGCGTGGGGCGGCGGTGTGTCCATTTTCTTCGGAATCATGGGAAATGAATATGTTCAGTATTCCGTCACTGAACAAACGGGTGACGAAGTCCAAGGAATGATTTTCTCCGTCGTTGTCGGTGCGCCGGTGGTCGAAGAACTTTTGAAGGGTCTTGGCGTTCTCGTTATCGTGTGGGCTCGTCGTACCCACATTTCATCTGCCATCGATGGACTTGTCTACGCCGGATTCGCTGCCTGTGGATTCCTGGTTGTCGAGGACTTTACCTACTTTGTGAGAGCAGTTTTGACGGACGGTGATCTCGGGCAGACGTTCTTCCAACGTGTCGTTATGGGTGTTTTCGGACACGTCATGTACACGAGCTGCATGGGGTGGGCGACGGGGTGGGCGGTCACACGCGCCCGCTCGGCTGCCGCCGGATGCGGAGCTGTGGCCCTCGGCTGGTTCACGGGTATGCTCCTGCACGCGACGTGGAACGGCACTGCCGTCCTGTCTGGGGGTGACGATGAACTGTTCGACACCTTCTACATCTTCATCCACGTCCCGTTGTTCCTCCTGTGGTTCCTGTTTATCGCGCTGGCGATGAAGCGCGAACGACGCGACGCCGCAGCGGGCCTCATGCCCTACGTGGCGCAGGGGTGGATCGTCCCCAGTGAGATCCAGATGGTGTGCGATCCTCGCTCACGCCGTGCCGCCCTGGCCTGGGCGTCCAACGGTGGGCCGTTGGCGAAGAAGGCAATGAAGCAGTTCATGTACGCGCTCGCCACACTCGGCCTGCACCAGGTCGTCATGAAGAATCGTGGTCCCGAGCAGGCGCGTATCGAAGAATCGAGAGAACTCGCGAAGGAAGCAACCTCACAACGCAAGATCTTCATGAAGCTCACAGGTATGCGACGATTCTGACGTGCCGCATCATGGCCGCTTCACCAGCTTCTCACAGAGGATGCACAGGAGGAGTGGCCATGATTGCACCGACAGAAAGGAAACATACGTGACTAATGCTCAACATGTCCGTGCCTCGTCTCGGACTCTCACCGTGTGCTCGGTCATCCTGATCATCGTCGGGATCCCGACGATGGCCCACGAAGTGATCGGTGCGATTTATGGTGTCACCACCTCTACGGCGGCGCTAGCTGTGAGTGCCTCGTGCGTGAGCGCGTTCGTCGGCCTCGTCTTCTTCGTGTGGCTAGCGCGATTCGCTCCATCGGTTCTGTCGTGGATTGCGGCATTCATGTGGGGGACTGGAGGTGCGCTCATCATTGCCGGCATCGGCAACGGCGTGACCGACGCTGCCGTTCAATCGACGTCGCTAGGCGGGGAGACCACGGATGTCATGACGTCAGTCGTGAGCGGACCACTCATTGAGGAAACCGCGAAGGGTATCGGTGCACTCATGTTGATCCTTGCAGCCCGCAGGACTCTGCGGCACCCCGCTCAGGGGGCTGTTCTGGGTGGACTCGTCGGTCTCGGCTTCGCGTGGGGCGAAGACATTGGCTACTACGTGAGCGCGCTTGAAGACGGCACGGGCGGACTGGGGCAAGCCTTCCTGATCCGTGGGGTGCTGGGTGGCTTTGGGCATGCGATCTACACCGGAGTCTTCGCCTACTTCCTGGCTTGGGCGCTCCTGCGCGCGAGAAACGCGTTCGTCGAAATTCTTGCGGTGTGTGGTGGTTTTGTAGGTGCCGTGCTCCTGCACGCGCAGGCGAACGGAGTGGGCTTCCTTGCGCCCGAGGACTCGTGGAACCTCACCTACGGTGCGATCGAGTTGCCGGTGACAGCAGTGGCGATCGCGCTCCTCGTCTGGGGAGTGCGTCGTCGTCGCGCTACGCTGGAGGCATGAGCGCACTCGACTGGCCTGTGGACGCGGACGGCTACCCCCATCGGGAGGCCGCCCGCGTCCTCCTTTTTGACGACGACGGACGTGTCTTGCTGGCCATGGGACACGATGAGGATCAGCCCGAGCGTGCCTGGTGGTTCACGATCGGTGGTGGCATTGAGGAGGGGGAAGACCCCCGCGCAGCCGCCGTGCGCGAGGTGTTCGAAGAGACCGGAATTCGCCTGGAAGCATCCGATCTGGTCGGTCCCGTTCTCTACCGGACCGCCGAGTTCGATTTCCTGGCCGTCACCGCTCGCCAAGACGAGTGGTTCTTCATCGCGCACGCCCCTTCAACTACTCTCAGTCGGGATGGGTGGACTGAGCTGGAACGTTCCGTCATTGATACGCAACGCTGGTGGGATATCGACGAGGCCGCGGCAACCATCGACGGGGAAATCTACCCCGCGCAGATCCTCGAGTTTGCGCGCGTCTGGAAAGACGGCTGGGACGGTCAGCTCATCGAGCTGACCGACACCCGTGAACCCTAAGGCGACCTAGGCGCGGGAGAGTCCCAGCGGAGTGATCGCGAGCGACAGGTCAGGTACGTTGAGCTGGACCGACACCCGCTCACGTACCGCGGGCTTCGCGCAAAAAGCGATCCCGACCCCGGCCTCGTCCATCATGGGGATGTCGTTTGCCCCGTCTCCGATTGCGACCGTGCGCGCCATGGGCACACCCAGGGACGAGGCCCACTCACGTAGGCACTCGACCTTGACCTGGGAGGTCACGATACGCCCCAGCACGCGGCCCGTGAGAACACCGTCCTCGACCTCCAGCCGGTTCGCGGCGTAGAAGTCGATGCCGAGGGAGGCCGCGAGGGGAGCGACCACCTCTTCGAACCCGCCCGAGACGACACCGAAATGCCCACCGGCGGCGTGCACGGCGTCGATGAGTTCGCGCGCGCCCTCCGTGGGCGTGATGGACGCGAGAACATCACCGAACACAGAATCGGGAACACCGCGCAGTGTCGCAACTCGCTCACGCAGCGACTCAGCGAAATCGAGTTCGCCATTCATCGCTCGAGACGTAATCTCAGCGACCCGCTCCCGTGTACCCGCGACCTCGGCCAGCTCTTCGATGACCTCTTGGGCGATCAGTGTCGAATCAACGTCAGTAACAACGAGGCCGGGTGCCCCGCTGGTAAACAGCAGCGGGGCACCCGGCTCATCGAGATGGTGAGTCATGCTCACTTGGTGACGACCGTCCCCTTGGGAACGACCGTGATACCGGATTCGGTGACCGTGTAGCCGCGCTCGATGTCGCGGGCGGGATCCACGCCGACTTCGGCACCTTCCTCGACGACGACATTCTTGTCCAGAATCGTCTTGACGACCTTCGAGTGGCGACCGATGCGCGTGCCGTGCATGACGACCGAGTCCTCAACATGAGCCCACGAATGGACGTAGGTGTGCGGGGAGACAATCGAGCGCACGATCTCGCCACCGGAGACGATGACACCCGGGGACACAAACGAGTCGATTGCATGACCCAGTCGATCCTGATCGCCATAGACGAACTTCGCGGGAGGCAGCGAGCCGTCGATCATCGTCATCGTCGGCCACTCGCGGTTGTACAGGTTGAACACCGGGTGCACCGAGATCAGGTCCATGTTCGCCTCGTAGTAGGCGTCCAGCGTACCAACGTCGCGCCAGTAATCGCGGTCGCGGTCGGTCGAACCCGGCACATCGTTGTCCTGGAAGTCATAGACGCCGCACTCACCGCGCGACACGAACCACGGAATGATGTTGCCACCCATGTCGTGCTTCGAATCGGGGTCCTTAGCATCCTCACGCAGCGCGTGGACCAGGTCCTTCGTGGTGAAGACGTAGTTGCCCATCGAGGCAAGGACCTTCGTGGGATCGTCCGGCAGGCCTTCGGCGTGCTGGGGCTTCTCCAGGAAGTTCTTGACGACACCACCCTCACCGTCGATAACACCCAGTGCGGGAGCAAGCTCGATCGGCTGACGAATGCCTGCGACCGTGGCCGGCAGACCCGAATCGATGTGGTGCTGGACCATCTGCGAGAAGTCCATACGGTAGATGTTGTCAGCGCCGATGATGACGATGTATTCGGGCTGCTCATCGTCGACGATGTTGAGCGACTGGTAAATCGCGTCCGCGCTGCCCAGGTACCAGTGGGGTCCGCGACGCTGCTGGGCCGGAACAGGGGCAATGAAGTTGCCGAGCAGGGGAGAGGTGTACCAGGTCTTCGTGACGTGGCGGTCAAGAGAGTGCGACTTGTACTGAGTCAGCACAACGATCTTGAGGTATCCGGAATTCACGATATTCGACAGCGCAAAATCGATCAGACGGAAATGACCTCCAAACGGAACGGCAGGCTTCGCGCGGTCCGCTGTCAGCGGCATCAGACGCTTACCCTCACCGCCCGCAAGAACAATAGCTAGAACGTGGTTCTTTGCCATACGGCACCTCTTCGTTGGTCGTGTGAGACCCGCATCGACGCAGGTCCGTGGGTGTGGTCACACTGTATTACAGATGTGCATCGATTGCTACACCGTCTCGTTTCGATTTCGATCCCCGTGATTTCGGATACTATGTGTTACACGCGTCGCCACTGTCGGAAGGACCACATCATGCGCGTTGATCTGCTCACCCGCGAATACCCGCCCCACGTCTACGGCGGAGCCGGTGTCCATGTTCTCGAGTTGGCCAAGGTGCTGCGCGGCCTCGTCGATGATCTGCGAGTGCAGGCCTTCGATGGCCCTCGTGAACCCGGAACCGACGGAGCCGATCCGGGGGTGACTGGCCATTCGGACCTGCCCCAGCTGGAGGGTGCCAACGCAGCGCTGCGTACCCTCGGCGTTGACCTTGAGATTGCCGCCGCGTGTGAGGGGTCGGACCTGGTGCACTCCCACACCTGGTACGCCAACTTCGCAGGCCACGTCGCCTCGCTCCTCGGCGACATCCCACACGTCATCTCCGCCCATTCCCTCGAGCCCCTGCGCCCCTGGAAGGCCGAGCAGCTCGGCGGCGGCTACCGCCTCTCCTCCTACGTGGAGAAGACCGCTTACGAGGCTGCCAGCGCTATTGTCGCCGTCTCCAACGGCATGCGCGACGATATTCTGCGCTGTTACCCGTCTGTTGATCCCGAGCGCGTGCACGTGATCCACAATGGTATTGACCTGAACAAGTGGCATGCGCCCGAGGGTGAGGCAGGTGACGAGCTGCGCGCTCGCGTGCTGGCCGAGCACGGTATCGACCCGACCCGCCGCACCGTTGTCTTCGTCGGCCGCATCACACGCCAGAAGGGCCTGCCCTACTTCCTGCGTGCCGCCCGCCTGCTGCCCGACGACGTTCAGCTAGTTCTGTGTGCCGGTGCCCCGGACACCCCTGAGATCGCTGCTGAGGTCGAGGGACTGGTTGCTGAGCTGCGTGCCACCCGCTCTGGCGTCGTGCTCATCTCCGAGATGCTCCCACAGCCCGAGGTCGCGGCAATCCTCTCCGCCGCTCAGGTCTTCATCACCCCGTCGGTTTACGAACCCCTCGGCATTGTCAACCTCGAGGCCATGGCGCTCGGCCTGCCCGTCGTTGGCACCGCGACCGGTGGTATCCCCGACGTCATTGTCGACGGCGAGACCGGCTACCTGGTCCCCATCGAACAGGTGCAGGATGGTACGGGCACTCCGCTCGACCCGGAGACTTTCGAGCGCGACATGGCTGACCGTCTCGTCCGCGTCCTGGATGATCCCGAGCTGGGCCGCCGCATGGGCGAGGCGGGCCTCGTGCGCGCACGCGAACACTTCTCCTGGGAAGCTATCGGCGTCAAGACCGCTGATCTGTATCGTTCGCTCGTCTGAGACGCGCGCGGTGTCCAACACGACTAGGCTAGATGCATGACTTACGTCCTAAATCTCTCTCATGTGTCGCTTCGACGAGGAGACACACAGATCCTGTCCGATGTCTCGTGGTCGACGCGTCCGCGCCAGCATTGGGTCATCGTCGGTCCCAACGGAGCGGGCAAAACGACCCTCGCCCGCGTTGCCTCTGGCCGGGTCTCGCCCAATTCGGGCGAGGTGAGCGTGTCTGACACGGATCTCGCGAACGCGGATCCCGCTGAGGTGGCGACGCGCATCGGGCTGGCCTCGGCTGCCGTGGCGGCGAAGATCGTCCCCACGCAGTCGGTGTTGGACACCGTGCGCAGCGCGGCCTGGGGCCTCTGCGTCGCTCACGACGAGGAATACGAGGAGGTCGACGACCAGCGCGCGAGCACGCTCATGGAGATCTTCGGCGTCGCCCACCTCGCCCAGCGCGAATTCTCCACGCTGTCGGAGGGTGAAGCGCAGCGCGTGCTTCTCGCGCGCGCACTCATGACCGATCCGGAGGTGCTCGTTCTCGACGAACCCACCTCCGGTCTCGACCTGGGAGCTCGCGAGTTGCTCATCGCCGCGCTTTCTGAGATCATGAAGGGTTCGAAATCTCCGCAGATCGTCCTGGTGACCCACCAGATCGAGGAGATTCCTGACGGCGTGACGCACTGCGCGATCATGTCGCAGGGGCAGATTACTCATCAGGGTCCCATCGAGGACATACTGACGGGTGTCAATCTGTCGCAGGTCTATGGCATGCCGTTGCTCGCCGGTCGCACCGATGGTCGCTGGTGGGCGCGCGGTGTGACCGAGTAAGAGAGGCAGGGCGATGAGTACCTGGTGGTTGTGGATTTTGGCGGCCCTTGTGTCCGGCATTATCGAGGTCATGATCGTGAGCTTCGTGTTCCTGATGCTCGCGATTGGTGCTCTCGCCGCCGGTATTGCGGCAGCATGTGGCGCGAATCTGATGGTTCAGTTGATCGTCTTCATTATCGTGTCTGTCGCTCTCCTGGTTGTGTTGCGTCCCTTCTTAAAGGGACGGATCGAACGGTCGAACAACTACGTTCCCAGCAACACGGACCGCCTGATCGGCAAGAGCGGCTACGTCACCGAGACAGTGGGCGAGCGTCACGGACGCATCCAGTTTTCTGGCGGTGAATGGAGCGCGCGAACCGAAGGGCCGGAGCTGCCCGTTGGTACTGAGGTGCGCGTTGATCGTATTGATGGTGCGACCGCCGTTGTCAGTGCTCTCAGCCTGACGCAGCAGCCTCTCGCCCAGCCGCCTGCGGGTCCCGCCTACCGATAGGCTCGACCTGTCGGCTTCGAAGTATGAGTAGTATGAAAGGAAAGATGCATTGAGGTCAGCAGAACTCATCGGCAACGTCGCGGTTATCGTGATCCTTGCCTTCGTTATTTTTGTTGTTGTGTCGCTTGTCCGTGCAGTTCGGATCGTTCCGCAGTCGCAGGCGTACGTCGTTGAGCGTTTGGGACGTTTCCAGGCTGTGATGAAGGGGGGTTTCCACCTCCTCGTTCCTTTCGTGGATCGCGTCGCCGCTCGTATCGATCTGCGTGAGCAGGTCGCGAACTTCCCGCCTCAGCCCGTCATCACCGCCGACCAGGCGATGGTGTCGATCGACTCCGTGATCTATTTCCAGATCACGGATCCGCGCAGCGCGACCTACGAGGTCGCTAACTTCCTGCAGGCGATCGAGCAGCTGACCGCGACGACGCTGCGCAACCTGATCGGCTCCCTCGATCTGGAGCAGACGCAGACCTCGCGCGAGTCGATCAACAAGCAGCTGCGCGGCGTCCTCGACGAGGCCACGGGTCCGTGGGGTATCCGCGTGACCCGCGTGGAACTCAAGTCCATTGAGCCGCCGCCGCGCGTCCTGGCTGCCATGGAGCAGCAGATCACGGCGGAGCGCACCAAGCGAGCGACGATTCTGACGGCTGAGGCCGAGCGTGAGGCCCAGATCAAGAAGGCTGAGGGTGCCAAGCAGGCCGCTGTTCTGGCTGCCTCCGCCCAACAGGAGGCTCAGGTCCTGCAGGCCAAGGGTCAGAAGGAAGCGCTGATCCTCCAGGCCGAGGGCGCTCGCCAGGCTCAGATCCTGCGCGCGCAGGGTGAGGCTGAGGCGATCCAGACGGTCTTCTCCGCAATCAACGCGGGCAAGGCTACCCCGGAGCTGCTCTCCTACAAGTACCTGGAGATGCTGCCGAAGATCGCGGATGGACAGGCGTCCAAGCTGTGGATGGTTCCGTCCGATCTGACCGGCGCACTGGAATCCATCTCGAAGGGTTTCGGTCTGGGCAAGTAGACTGGAGCCTATGCCGGGCCGACCGCAGTCCCTGCGGTCGGCCCGTCGTCTATTCAAGGGGAGGACACCGGTGGATTCGCATCAGGAGCACGTGCTGCGCGAGGTCGCGCAGAAGAACATCCGTTTCATCAGGCTGTGGTTTACGGACGTCGCTGGCGTCCTGAAGTCGATTTCGATTGACCCGGGCGAGCTGGAGGACGCTTTCGCTGAGGGCATTGGTTTCGATGGCTCGGCCGTCGAGGGCCTCACCCGCGTGTTTGAGTCCGACATGCTGCTCATGCCCGATGCCTCGACCTTTCAGCTGTTGCCGTGGCGTTCCAACGAGGATCCCGTCGCTCGCATGTTCTGCGACGTCCTCATGCCCGATGGTCGCTCTGCCCCCTCGGATCCGCGCGGCGTTCTCGAGCGTGTCGTCGAGCGCGCCGCCGACGCGGGCTTCCGCGTCATGATGCACCCCGAGATCGAGTTCTACCTGCTGCGTCAGCCCGTCACCCCCGAGCGCATGGTGCCCGTCGATCAGGCGGGCTATTTCGATCACGTCGCGCGCGGGGATTCTAATGATTTCCGGCGACGCGCGGTGCGTATGCTGGAGGATATGGGGATCCCCGTCGAGTTCTCTCACCACGAGGGAGGTCCCGGCCAGAACGAGATCGACCTGCGCGCGGTGGACCCGGTGCGCGCGGCCGACAACATCATGACAGCTCGTACGGTCATCGAGGAGGTGGCCCTGCGTGAGGAGTTGGTCGCCACCTTCATGCCGAAGCCTTTTATTGAGCATCCGGGGTCGGGCATGCACACGCATCTCTCACTCTTCGAGGGTGAGGAGAACGCGTTCTTCTCGCCGTCGGGTCAGTACCGGCTCTCCGTGACGGGTCGCCGCTTCATCGCGGGCCTGCTTGCGCACGCCGGCGACATAGCGGCGATCACGAATCAGCACGTTAACTCCTACAAGCGCCTGTGGGGCGGGGGAGAGGCACCCTCCTATGTGTGTTGGGGCCACCTGAATCGTTCCGCTCTCGTGCGTGTACCGCTCTACAAGCCGAAGAAGAGCGCGTCGGCGCGCATCGAGTACCGCGCTCCTGACCCGAGTGCAAACCCCTACTTGGCTTTTGCCGTTATGATCGCGGCTGGCCTGGACGGCATCGAGAAGAAGATGGAACTGATGCCGGAGGCCGAGGATAACGTGTGGGATCTGTCGGATCGCGAGCGTCAGGTGATGGGTATCCACGCCCTGCCGACCTCCCTGTCGGACGCGGTGCGTGAGATGAAGAAGTCGGAGCTTGTGGCCTCGACACTGGGCGAACAGGTCTTTGACTACGTCATCCGCAACAAGCGCAAGGAATGGACGGAGTACCGCCAGCAGATCACGCGACAGGAACTTGAGCAATTCCTGAAGGTTGTTCCCCGGTGACCCCCGACGATCTGCGGGTCGCAGGCTTCCTCGACGCGCGCCGGGCCCTGTCGTTCCTGGAGGAACTGCCTGCGGGGCAGTCGTGGGTGGGGGATCTGAGCGCGTCGGCCGATCCCGACCAGGCCTTGCTGCAGGCGGTGCGTCTGCGCGAGGCGGACCCCGGCCTCGTCGATGCGCTGAGCCGAGATGAGCGCGCTCGTCGTCGCGTGTGCGCGATCCTGGGTGGGAGCCAGTGGTTGGGCGATTACGTCATCGCTGATCCTGCCCGCGCGGCTGCGATTAATGAGGATCCGGGTGATCCTCGGGAGGTCTTGTACGAGGCCGTGGGAGCCCGCACTGTCGGGCGCGGCGCGTTGGTGGCCGCGCGGGAAGCCACCGCCGACGACTTGCGCGCCGCCTACCGGCGCGTGCTGCTACATCTGGCCGCCGACGACCTGACGAGCGGCACCCCCGAGGACATCATGCCGAGCGTGGGGGCGCGCATCGCGGACCTGGTGGACGCCACTCTCGACGCGGGCCTGGCCCTGGCCCGCCGCGACGTCGACCCCGAGGGCTCCGTCCCCTTCGCGATCATCGCCATGGGCAAGACGGGCGCGCGCGAACTCAACTACATCTCCGACGTGGATGTCATCTACGTGGCTGAGGCGGGGGAAGACGGGGACGAACGAAGTGCCCTGGAGAAAGCAACCCGCCTGGCCTCAGCCACGGCCTCGGCGTGCTCGGGGCCGGGAACGCAGGCACCGCTGTGGACCGTGGACGCGAACCTGCGGCCCGAGGGGCGCAACGGCGTCCTCGTGCGCACGATTGAGTCCTACCGACAGTACTGGGACAAGTGGGCGCAGACCTGGGAGTTCCAGGCTCTGCTCAAGGCGCGCGCGTGCGCGGGTGACCCAGAGCTGGGGCGCGCCTTCGAGGAGGCGGCGCAGCCCTACGTGTGGAGCGCGTCAGCACGCGAGGGTTTCGTGGAGGCCGCGCGCGCGATGCGCCGCCGCGTCGAAGACAACATCTCCCGCTCCCACGCCTCACGCGAACTCAAGCTCGGGCGCGGCGGACTACGCGACGTCGAGTTCACCGTGCAGCTGCTTCAGCTGGTTCACGGACGCACTGACGCCTTCCTGCGGGTGCGCTCGACCCTGGAGGCGATCAGCGCGCTGCGCGAGGGCGGCTACATCGCCCGCGCCGACGCCGACCAGTTGTCCTCCTGCTACCGCTTCCTGCGCGCGCTCGAGCACCGCACGCAGCTGCCGCGCATGCGCCGCAACCACCTGATTCCCGACAAGGACAGCGACCTGCGCGTCCTCGGGCGGGCTATGGACCCGGTGCGTTACCCCGACACCGACGCGATCCGCTCGGCCATCGACGACGTGCGCGCTGACGTGCGCGCCCTGCATGAGGACGTGTTCTACCGGCCGATCATCGCCGCTACCGCATCCCTAAGCGCGGATGAGGCCTCCTTGCACGCCGAGGGCGCGCGCGACCGACTGGCCGCCATCGGATACCGCGACCCCGCGGGAGCTCTCATACACATCGCCGCCCTCACCCAGGGCACGAGCCGTCGCGCCGCGATCCAACGCCACCTCCTGCCCGTATTCATCTCGTGGCTGGCAAACGGCGCTGACCCCGACATGGGCCTGCTCAACTTCCGCGTCCTGTCCGAGGACATCGGGGAGTCGCACTGGTATCTGGCACTCTTGCGCGACTCGGGGGTGGCCGCCCGCAGACTGATGACGATGCTGCCGAACTCCCGGTGGATCGCCGACGCGCTGGCCAAGCGGCCCGAGGCCGTGGCGTGGCTGGACGACGACGCGGAGTTGGCACCGCGCGAGCCGCAGAGGCTTACCCGAGAAGTCGCCGCTCTCATCGACCGCCACGACGACGCGACGGAGGCAGCCGCCCGCGTGCGCGCCGTGCGCACCCGCGAGCTGACGCGCACCGCCATGAGCGACCTACTTGGCGGAGTCGACCCGCGCGGGCACGCCATCGCCGACGCGACGGATGCTGCACTGCTCGGAGCGCTCGCGATTGCGGGGCGGGAGGAAGCCGAGCGGTGGGGGAGCGAGCGCGCCCACGTCACCTTCGTGGCGATGGGGCGCTACGGCGGGCGCGAGTGCTCCTACGCCTCCGACGCCGACGTCATCGCCCTGCATGAACCCGTGGGTGGTGCCTCCGACTCTGAGGCCGCGGCCAGCGCCACTGCGATCGTTAATCGGGTCAAGAAACTCCTCGGTTCGGCGACCAGCCAGCTCGGCATCGTTGTCGACCTCGACCTGCGCCCCGAGGGGAAGAATGGTCCGATGAGCCGCACCATCGCCTCGCATGAGGAGTACGCGCAGCGCTGGGCCTCGACGTGGGAGCGCCAGGCTGCTGTGCGCGCCCGGCCTATCGGATCGAGCGACCTCGACGAGCGCGCCCGCGCCCTGTTTGAGTCCATGGCCTACAGGGAGGTGAGCGAGTCGGAGGTGCGTGACATCCGACTGCTCAAGGCCCGCATGGAAAACGAGCGTCTGCCGCGCGGCAGCGAACCCGCCCGGCACGTCAAGCTCGGCCCCGGCGGACTCTCCGACGTCGAGTGGACGATTCAGCTCATTCAGATGCGCCACGGGCGCGAGGTTGAGGGCCTGCGGACCCCCTCCACGACGCGGGCCATTGCGGTCGCGCGCGACGCGGGGCTGCTGGCCGCGCCCGACGCCGAGATTCTCCTGAGCGCCTGGGACCTGGCCACGCGTATTCGCGCCGGCAATACCTTGGCGACCGGGCGCATGAGCGGTGTGAAGCTCGACGTCCTGCCCCGTGACAGCGCGGAGCTGAGCGCGCTTGCCGCTATCCTCGGGTACGGGAGCGGCGGGCTCACCGCCCTCGAAGAAGACTGGTTGCGCGCGGCACGACAGGCGCGCGACGTGATGGAACGAGCTTTCTGGGAGCAGCAGTGAAGATTGTGCTGGTACGGCACGGACAGACCCCCGCCAACCGTCTGGGGGCCCTCGACACGGTCCGCCCCGGCCTCGGCCTGACCGAGGAGGGCCTGGCGCAGGCGCGCCGCCTCGCGGATCGATGGGAGGGCGAGGTCGCGGCCCCTCCCACGCTCATCGCCCTGTCCGGCCTGCACCGCACGCGCCTGACGGCCGTGCCGCTGGCTGCGCGCTACGGGCTCACGCCGCTCGTGTGCCCGGGGATTCGCGAGCTGCGCTCGGGTGACCTGGAGATGGCCTCAGATCCCGCCTCTCAGATGGAGTACGTGCGCACGACCCTGTCGTGGTGTGCGGGGGATCTCGATAACCGGATGCCGGGCGGGGAGAGCGGGCGCGAGGCCTTGGCTCGCTCCCTGGAGACCGTGCGCCGCGTGGGACTGGCGGCTTGCGAGCAGGCGGGGGAGGATGCCGTCGCGGTGTTCGTCATCCACGGGGCGCTCACGCGCCTGCTGGCCACTTGGCTGTCGGCCGACATCGACGAGGAGCTGGTTTCCAAGCACTTCATGTCGAACACGGGCACGACCACCTTCGAGTGGGCGCCGGGCTTCGCCCCGGCCTCGGCTTCCGAGCTGGCCAAGGGCCTGCACGCCCTGACCTGGAACGACCGCCCGCTCGATCAGTGGGACTGAGGCTGGTGCTCCTCGCCTGATGGTCCGGCGGCGGGGGCCACGAAGGGGAGACCTCGTAGAGGTATGTATGAGAACTGATACCGGTTGATCCGTTTGTTGTCGTCAAACCGTCAGTCGATGTACCCTGAGCTTGTGGTCAGTGTCATGTAAGACACCACAACGAGGAGGTACGCCGATGTCCCGTTCCCTGCCACTGGTTGTCGTTATTCCCGGTATCGGGGGAAGTGAACTCGCCGATGCGTCCGGCACAATCGTCTATAGAGCTGGTTTGGGTCCTTTCCTCAGCGTGGGGCGAGATCCGAGCGTGCTCGATCCGAACAACGAGCTGCGCCCGGTCAGACTCATCGGGCCCTGTTCGTTGATATGTTGGCAACTCATTACCGGCTACGACGGCCTGCTGAACGGTATCACCAAGGGACTGGGACTATCCCCTGACCGCGTCGTAACCGCCGGTAAGGAACTGGTTGACCCATACGCTACCGTGGTCGCTTTTCCTTACGATTTCCGCCGGTCGGTGGAACAGATCGCCGACGATCTGAACCGTGTCGTGCGCGAGCGGGCGCAGGGACGGCGCGTCGTGCTCGTCGCGCACTCGATGGGCGGCCTGGTTGCCGCGTGGTGGTGGGCTTTCATGAGTGAGGGGATCGATGTCGACCAGATTATTACCCTTGGTACGCCGTTTCGTGGGGCAGCGAAGGCTCTCGATACCCTGCTCAATGGGATGCGCATCGGGCCATATGTGCCTCAGGCTGTTACTGACACGGTGAGGACATGGGATTCCGTCTTCGATCTGCTGCCCCACTACCAGGTTGTCGACGGGAATGATAAGTACCGGTACCCGTACGAATTGCCTTCTGGCATCACGTCGGCCGTCGCTGGGTTCTCAGGTAAAGCGCTCAACGCCTATCAGAAGAACCAACGTTTGAATGATGCGCTGGTCAATAAGGTTGCAGAGAGTGGGCGCAATCCCTTCACTGTCTACTACTCGCAGGGACACGCGACTCTGGGGCACGCCAGCATCGATACTCACTCGGATGGACTCGTGGTGGCCAAGGGAAACCCGCGAGCGATCCCAGCGAGCTGGGATGGTGGCGACGGGACGGTTCCGATGTTCTCGACGATTCCCGACGTCGTGGAAAGAGATGTTTCCCGGTGGCGGCGACTGGCTGGCAAGCATCAAGACCTGGTGGAAGAGAAGTCAGTCTTCGAGCATTTGTCGGAATATTCACGCACACGGTTGCCCGCCGCCGCCAGGGGTGGCGGCTATGAGGTGAGTGCGTACCTGCAGCTTGATCTCGACGATGTCGTGCTCGCGGGCACTGAAGCTGAGGTGAGGATAAGAGTGGTAGATAAGGCTGGCAGTGTATTGGAGCCTGAGAATGTCGGCGGCAACGTCGGAGGTAATCGCTTCCTAGCGGATCGCGGCGATGGCGGGTGGTGGTTGGTCCAGCTTCCGGCGTTGAAGGAGGGCGTGCATTCGGTGATGCTGTCCGCGACGGGGATTCCCGGTGTTGGTCGGGTTGGATTGCAGACGCGTGTGGGCGCGGCATCGTGAACGAACGCAATCTGTGGGATTCGGTTAAGCATCCGATCGGATTGGCGGACATGGTTCACGTCGGGTGGGTGCAGCGCTTGCTTAGCTCCGCGGAGTCGTGCGGTCTCCCGGGTCCGGAGCCCGATCTCGTCGCTCATGGACAGACAAGAGTAGGTACTCATGCGAGGAAGATTTTCGAGGAGTTCGCTGAGCTGGGGCTTCGATACGCTGGGGAGCCGACAGATAGCGAGCCTGGGGCGCAGCGTATTAGGCCTGTCAATGAAGTGCTTGCTTTCAGGAAAGCGACGTGTATTGATCTGTGTGTGGCCTTTTGTTGTGCTGCGCTTGATGCCGGTATCTACCCGCTGATCCTGACGGTGACGGCTGACGGTGGGCTCCAAAGGCATGCGATTGCTCTTGTTCCTCTAGACCGGATGTGGGCCATCGGCTGTGAGGCTCTGCTTGAGGATGGCTTCAGTCGGACACCGCTGCAGGTTGACGGACATGCTCTCAAGGATATGGTGGTTGAGTGCGAAGATGATCCCGCAGGGATGTGGTTGGCGATTGACGTACAGCAGGTAACTGAATCAGATGCTAACTGGGAAACTGCACTCTCTTCAGGCGCTGAGTATGTCCACGACTGGGAATGGGACGTCTGCGTGGACATTGGGGGGCTGCGCAGTCGCACCCCTGATCGGGAGCTTCCTCCCGGGGGACACATCGAAGAGGTCCTGGCCCCTGCTTATGCCGAGCTGCCAGAGGATTTCACACCCCTGCAGCTTATGCGGGCGCGACATGGTGCGGTGCCATATCAGCAGTGCGATGAGATCCGTCAGCTTCGCGAGTGGGCAACGACGACGGCGGATGCTACCGCACCGTCGCAAGGAGGACGTGGTGGCGACATTGCTGTCGCTGTGGTGACGGGGGCGGGGGGATCCGGGAAGACACGCCTGGCCGCGCAGCTGTGCCATGACCTGTCGTCGATTGGTTGGTACGCGGGATTCTTGCCCTCGACGACCGAGGTGACGGATGAGGAGCTGGCTGCTCTCACGGAGGTGACCACTGAGCTTCTGGTGGTGGTGGACTACGCCGAGGAAGCTCGGCGAGGTCTCGTCGCACGGGTGGTACGCAAGCTGCGGGCGAGGCACTCGCCGACCCGAATCGTGTTGACAGCGCGCGGTGCCGATACGTGGTGGGAGGAGTTCCGTGAGGAAGCGGAGCAAGACGGAACCCCACTGAGTAATACGCTGTCACTGTCCATTCGGGGCAAGCAACAGGTGGAGGCGGATCCATGGTTTTTCGGACGCATGTATCGCAGGGCGGTCCAGCAATTCTCTGACAAGCTCAATAGGGCTGTTCCCACGGACGTTGAGGTTCCCGACTACCTGGGGGACACCGCTCTTGACGTCGTGTTGAGGGCCTGGCTCGCCGTGTGCGGCGACAATGATGGGGCTCAGGAGGCTATGCCGACCCGGGAAGAGCTCTACGACAAAGTACTGTCGATTGAGTTTGCTCGGTGGCACAAGGAGCCGAAACTGGGAGACATCAGCCGTAAGCAAATGCGTCAGGCTGCAGCCACCCTCAGCTTGCTTGCCCCGAGCCAAGACGAGGATACGGTCGACGACGTCCTGAGCAGATTGCCAGAGTGGAGTCAGGAGCATCTCCTCCGCAGTCGTTTCGCAGAACTGCTCGTCCAATCCCTCCTGCGTGATGACGGTGCTGAGTCCGTTAGCCTGCGGCCCGATCCGGTTGCCGAACACCTCATCCTGGAGGTATTCGGAAAGAAGCCAGAACTGCTGGTTCGGGTGCTTCCACAGGATCCGGCGAAGGTACCTGGCTTAGACGACCCCGATGCTGATGACTCAATCGTTACGCGTGCACTCGAGATGGGCCAACAGGCGCGCAACGCCTGCGTGACCCTCACACGGGCCTCCTCTCTCGATAGAGAGGTGGCACTTCGCCTGGCCCGGCGTGCTCTCCGTGAGAGGCCATTCCTGTGGAAGGAGGCGCTGGACGTCGCGCTCACTCAGGGAGGACCGCTGGCACCCGCTATCGAAGCGCGCATCGAATCAGGTGAGACCCTGCCACTCGGTGAGATTGACGATACGATTCCTCTCGGGCATCCGGCGTTGGCAGGGGCGGCCTTGGCGGCGACCAGGCGCCTTGCGACTTCCGCTGAGCGGAGTCCGGAGCAACAGGCACACTGGGCCGATAAGCTGTCCATTCGTCTGTCCGACGTTGGTGAGCGAAAAGCGGCGTTGGAGGCGGCCCGCGAGGCGGTGCGTTTGCGCCGGGCGCTGGTCGAGGAATCCCCGACGGTCTACACCCCCGACCTGGCAATGTCGTTGAATAGCCTGGCGAACATTTTGTCGGAGGTGGGGGAGCGGAATGAGGCGTTGGGGGCGGCTCGTGAGGCGGTGGAGCTGTATCGGGCGCTGGTCGAGGAATCCCAGGTGGCCTACACCCCGAACCTGGCAATGTCGTTGACTAACCTGGCGAATCGTTTCTCGGCGGTGGGCGAGCGGAATGAGGCGTTGGAGGCGGCCCGCGAGGCGGTGGAGCTGTATCGCGGGCTGGCTGAGGCTTCCCCGGTGGCCTACACCCCCGACCTGGCAATGTCGTTGAATAACCTAGCGAATCGTTTGTCTGAGGTGGGCGAGCGGAATGAGGCGTTGGAGGCGGCCCGCGAGGCGGTGCGTTTGCGCCGAGCGCTGGCTGAGGCTTCTCCGCAGGCTTACACCCCCGACCTAGCTGGGTCGTTGACTAACCTGGCGAGCATTTTGTCGGCGGTGGGCGAGCAGGATAGGGCGTTGGAAGCGGCTCGTGAGGCGGTGGAGCTGTATCGCGGGCTGGCTGAGGCTTCCCCGCAGGCCTACACCCCGCGCCTGGCAACGTCGTTGAATAACCTTGTGATTCGTTTGTCGGCGGTGGGGGAGCGGAATGAGGCGTTGGTGGCGGCCCGCGAGGCGGTGCGTTTGCGTCGGGCACTGGTCGAGGAATCCCCGCAGGCTTACACCCCGAACCTGGCTGGGTCGTTGACTAACCTGGCGAATTGTTTGTCGGAGGTGGGGGAGCGGAATGAGGCGTTGGTGGCGGCCCGCGAGGCGGTGGAGCTGTATCGTGGGCTGGCTGAGGTTTCCCCGCAGGCTTACACCCCGAACCTGGCTGGGTCGTTGAATAACCTAGCGGCTTTCCTGTCGGAGGTGGGGGAGCGGAATGAGGCGTTGGAGGCGGCCCGCGAGGCGGTGCGTTTGCGCCGTGCGTTGGTTGAGGTTTCCCCGCAGGCCTACACCCCGAACCTGGCAACGTCGTTGAATAATCTTGCGGACATCTTGGCGGCGGACGGTCGGTCTGAGGAGGCACAAGCCGTGTTCGTCGAAGGGATTGAGCGTTTCTCTCCCGGGGTGCGTGCCCACCTCCTGGTGGCCAGGGCGACCTGGCGTGACTTCGGCGGAGAAGCGGGGGATTTCGTCGCTGCGGCCCGGGAAGCCGACTCTACTGACGCTCCGGCGCTCCTGGGCCCAGTGCGCCGCATGATCGCCCGAGCGATCACCGGTGCGGGAGGATCGGACACGGGTCTTCCCCGCTGGGCCACCGTTGACGCTGAGTCGGCGACTTGCAGGATTCAGGGCTGGCTCGAGTGTAGCTATCTAGCGCAGCGGGTGGCTTTCCTCGAAGCGCAGTGGAGCTCGCCGTCGGCCTCGGAGAGAGAAACGCTGGCCGCGCTTGCTGAGCTATACGTGGACCGTCCTCCTGTCGCCGAGCTCGCTGCCCTCGTGGAGCGCATCGCTGACGAGGGCATACAGGCCGTTACAACCGATCTGCGGACCCATCACCGAGCTCAGCTGCTTGCGCGCGACTGGCGTGAGGCGCACCTGAACGGGAGAGGAGCAAGCTTCCTGCGCGAGCACATGAGGGGCAACCCCGATGCGTCGCGTGGCGAAGATCAGATCAGCGAGGGTGACAAGCAAGAGTCGGAAGAATGGGAGAAAGACCTAGGCGACCCCGACATGAGAACACGGATCCTCCAGGAGCTGGCGGCAACGCTCCCGGAGTCTGAGGCAGTCGGCATGATGAGCGTTCTGACGCTTGCACAACTCACGGATCCGGGAACCGCCTACGATGCGCACGGCAGCGACGAGGGCGCCGAAGATGTACTCAGAGAGCTCCTTGAGGCGCGCAATTGGCGGGCGATGGTCACCGTCCTCGGAGTGCGCCCGTCCGTGGCGGAATCCACTTACGGCCGTATTGCCCTCCTGCTGTCTGCAGCCGTCAACGACGAACCCGTAGAGGGGCTGCGCGAACTCTACGAGTATGCGAACGAGGAGATGGACGCGATCCACCGCAGGCAGCTCCAGGCCCTGCTCGACAAGGCCCTCGGAACCGACCAATGCCCGCCAGCCTTCGCGGACATCCTCTCGTGGACCAAGAACCCAGGACCGCGTCAACAGTGATCGGGCAAGCCCCTCGATCAGTGGGACTGAGCGGCCTCGGCGCCTGATTCCTCGCCGCCAGGGGAGGAGGGGGCGACGAAAGCCGATACCTCGTAGGGGAACGAGCGATACGCGAAGTACCCCTCCAGGTAGGGCAGGTGCTGCTCGCACGCCAGCCACGTCTTCGTGCGGGCGCGGTGGATCGCCGGATTGCGCCAGTCGATCCGGTAGATCGCGGCGTTCGTGCATTCGCGCGCCGAGCAGATGCCCGAGGCGCTTTCGACTCCCAGAGCCATGGTGTCCTCCCCAAGCGGTTACGCTTGGAAGTATGCCAACCCTCGTTCTCGTTCGCCACGCGCAGGCCGCATACTCCTACCCCGATCACACGCGCCCCCTTACGCACGCGGGCGTCGACCAGGCCGCGCGCCTCGGCGGCGTCCTGTCCCGCGAGATTGGGAGCTTCGATGTGGCCGTGTGCTCGGACGCGGTCCGTGCCCAGCGGACGTTTGCCCAGATCAGCCAGCGCGTGTCGATTCGTGATAGCTGGTGTGACCGCGGCGTCTACAACGCCGATGAGGAAGACATCCTGACCCTGGCGCGGACCTTTGAGGGGGAGCGCGCGCTCGTTGTCGGTCATGAGCCGACCATCTCCGGCGCGGGCTATGTCCTGGCGCGCGATGACGATCGGTCAGAGGCGTCCCGAGGCGTGCCCACCGCGACCGCGCTTATCCTCACCTTTGAGGGCACCTGGGAGGATCTGGCCCCCTCGAGCTGCGCCCTGCGCGTGGTGCTCACCCCGCCCACCCGATAGGTTGCGTGCCCGCGGAAGCGGCCCCTGCCTCGTCCATCCTTCCTGTGAGTGTGTTTACGTTTGTCCATGTGACGCCCGCCCGGATGCGGATGGGGGCCGCACACGCGTTAGAATATGGCGGTATCTATCCACCCAACAGGGAGAAGTGATGTCGGGACACTCTAAGTGGG
>ERZ772779.400-NODE-400-length-20833-cov-9.889739_pt1 | contig 20833 bp, 13 predicted proteins | sample MGYA00511360_ERZ772779 | MGnify/ENA primary metagenome ERZ772779 (study PRJEB29015, sample SAMEA2738112) | human oral metagenome | biome: human oral; feature: human-associated habitat; material: saliva | place: China | collected 2231 ...
GGCATGTGGACCACGGTTACCGCAGCGGCCTTGTTTGGCATGCTATGAAACGGTTACGTCAAGGTTTACGGCGTGAGGCCCTCTAGCCCGGGCATAAGCAGGAGAACATGATGAGCACTAAAACAGCGAGGGTGCAGGTCATAGCGGCGTCAGCCGGGGCGGCCATAGAGCCAGTTCTATGAAATTTTTAGGGCTTCTATGAAGTAAAAATAGAGTTCTATGAAGTAAAAATGCCTAAAAAACGGCTTCTATGACATAGAAACAGGGGTCTATGACATAGAAATGGCTCTCTGTGAAATAGGAATGAGCCTATGAATCAGGCGCGAAGTGAGCTGCGTGAACTTGTGGAGCGGGGCCTGGCCATTGCCACTGGCCAGCGCCGCTGGGTGCGCTACCAGCTCGCACAAAATCACCAGCGTTAGCAACGCCAGCGCTACTAGCAACGCCAGCGCTACTAGCAGCGCCAAAGTCGGCAACAAACTAGAGCTAGCAACGCTAGCGCTAAAAACTCACGCCTGCCGATCGGGACAGTACCCGGGGCAGGCGTGAGACTATGCGCCTTAACGGCCGAAGCAACTAACTACATGTAACTACTTGCCAGACTTAGCGGCTTGAGCCAAAACCGTGGCGCGAACCGTAGCCGCATCCACATAACCCGGCATGACGGCGTCGCCAATAAAAGCAAAAGGCGTGCCAGTAATACCCACGTTATAGGCGTCCTGACGCGATTTCTTAACCGCATCAACATTAGCCTGAGAGTTCATGTCAGTCTTGAACTTAGCCAGGTCGGGCACGCCCGCCTGCTTAGCCAAAGCCACCAGCGACTCCTCAGTGTAGGTGGGGTGATCGCCATCCTTCGCACTGGCATAAGCCGCCCGCTCAAACTCCCAGAACTTACCCTGGGCTGCCGCCGCCAAACCAGCCTGGGCTGCCAGCGGGGAAGTGGGGCTGATCTGCGCCAAGTCATGCCACTCGATACGCAAAGTGCCGTTATCGATCAAATCCTGCAGCTGCGGCTGCACCTGCTTAGCAAACTGCGTGCAGTAAGGGCAGGCAAAATCGGAGAACAGCACCATGGTCACCTTCGCGTCCGGGCGCCCCAAAGCACGCGGGTCGTCGCTCTGGCGGCGGGCGGCATTAGCGATCACCTGCTTGGCGGCCTCCTGGGTGGGTTCACTTAGCGCCTGGGGGGCCTGGTTAGTGCCGACGTCGCTCTTAGCAGCGCCAGCCTGGGTGCCCGTGGTGGCGGTGGATTGAGCCTGACCGGTGGTGGCCTCCTTATCGCCCCCCACTGCCCACAGCGTCACCAAGGCGCCCAGCAGCAGCGCGATCACCACACACAGCACCACGATCAGCTGCTTCGCCCGCATCAGCTGCTTTTCCAGCTCAGCTGCGGTTTTGCTGCCGGTGGTTTTAATCTCCGACGTCGTAGCGGTAGGTTCACTCACTTAGCGGTCTCCTTCTCCTGGGCCTCAACCTCGTCACGTGCCGCAATGAATGCGGCCACGCACGCACGCACATCGGCCTCACAGTGGGCGGCCGATAGCTGCACCCTAATACGGGCCTGGCCGCGCGGCACAACCGGGAAGGAGAAAGCCGTGACATACACGCCGTGCTCCAGCATGGCGCTAGCGATCCGGGCGGCCTTAACGGCGCCGTCGTCACCAGGGAACATAACCGGCGTGATCGGGTGAGAACCAGGCAGCAGCTCAAAACCAGCCTCAGCCATAAGCTGACGGAACAGCTGGGAGTTAGCGCGCAGCTGGGCGCGCTCGGCGTCGGCGTGGCGGGCAATCTCCACCGCCTTAGCGCTACCACCCACCACAGCTGGGGCCACAGTGTTAGAGAACAGGTAAGGGCGGGCGCGCTGACGCAGCAAATCCACCACTTCCTTAGGGCCACTAATGTAACCACCGCTAGCCCCACCCAGGGCCTTACCCAGGGTGCCGGTCAAAATGTCTACGCGCCCACGCACCCCTAAAAGCTCGGGTGTGCCCGCGCCGGTGTCGCCCACAAAACCGGTGGCGTGGGAGTCATCAACCATCACCAGGGCCCCAAACTCATCGGCCAAATCGCAAATCTCAGGCAGGGGAGCGTAGTAGCCGTCCATGGAGAACACGCCGTCAGTGACAATCATTAGCCGCTTGCAGCCATTAGCCTTCGCAGCCTCAAGCTGTTTGCGCAGGTCAGCCATGTCTGCGTTGGCGTAGCGGAAACGCTGAGCCTTGCACAGGCGCACGCCATCAATAATGGAGGCGTGGTTGAGGGCGTCAGAAATAATGGCGTCCTCCTTGCCTAGCAGCACATCAAAAATGGCACCGTTGGCGTCAAAACAGCTGGAGAACAAGATGGTGTCATCCATTCCCAGCCACTGGGAGAGCTGCTCCTCCAGCTGAGTGTGGGGGGTCTGGGTACCGCAAATGAAACGCACAGAGCTAAGGCCAAAACCCCAGCGGTCTAGCGCCTCATGGGCGGCCTGGGCGATACGCGGGTCACCCGCTAAACCCAGGTAGTTGTTGGCGCAGAAATTCAGTGAATCCCCGGCGGTGGTGGCGATGTGGGCGCCCTGGGGGCTGGTGATTACCCGCTCGTGCTTAGTCAGCCCGGCGGCGTCGATCTCGGCCAAGGTGGCGGCCAGCTCGTCTTTAAAAGTGAACATGAAACTTTCCCTTTGAATAATTATGTGGTTATGCAGCAGCGTTGCTGGCGGTGGCGGTGGCGGTGGCGGTAGAAGTGGTGGCGCGGTGGGGCCAGGCCCTAGTGTGCCGGCGCCGCGCCTAGCAAGACTGCAAAAGCTGCAAGCGCGCAAAGGCGGCGCCTGGGCGCCCCGGTGAGGTTAGGCAGTCCAGTCAATAATGACCTTGCCGCACTTACCCGAACGGGCGGCGTCGAAACCTTCAGCCCAATTCTCCGGGGTGACCCGGTGGGTGATCACCGAACGGATCTGGTCACGCAGCTGGGGAGAAGAGCCCAGCATGAAGTCAGCCTTGTACCAAGTGTCGAACATTTCGCGGCCATAAACCCCCTTAATGGTGAGCATATGGGTGATCACCTGGTTCCAGTTAATGTCATAGCTGGCGCTAGGCAACCCCAGCATGGCGATGCGGGCCCCATAGTTGCACACGTCCAACATCTGGCGGGTAGCGCTAGGGGCCCCAGACAGCTCCAAGCCAATGTCGAAGCCCTCAGTGATCCCCAGATCCGCCATAACCTCGCGTAGGTCTTGCTCACGAGTGTTTACGGTGACGGCGCCGGTCACCTTAGCCAGTGACAGGCGGAAATCGGATAGATCAGTGATAACCACATTGCGAGCGCCGGCGTGCTTAGCGATAGCCGCGCACATAACCCCAATCGGGCCCGCGCCGGTGACCAGCACATCCTCAGCGGTCAGAGGGAACTGCAAAGCAGTGTGTACAGCGTTACCGAAGGGGTCAAACAAAGCCCCCAGGTCAGGGTCAATATGCTCAGCCTGTAGCCACACGTTACCTGCGGGCACAACCACATAGTCGGCAAAGGCGCCGTCGCGGTTAACCCCAATGGAGTTAGTGTGCAGGCACATGTGGCGCCGCCCAGCACGACAGTTACGGCAGCGACCGCAAGTAATATGCCCCTCCACGCTCACGTGCTGGCCGGGGGTTAGGCGCAGGCCGTTAACCTCACCCACACCATCCATGCCGGATACGCCCGGGCCCACCTCTACGATTTCACCGTAGAACTCGTGGCCCAAAGTCTGGGGCGGGTTAAGCATTTCAGCCGCAAAATCATCCCAGCCGGCTAGGTGCAGATCCGTGCCGCACAAGCCAGTGCGCATCACGCGGATCTTCACTTCCCCAAAGCCAGGTGAAGGTTCAGGAACCTCGGTTAGCTCAAGGCCAGGGCCGGGGGCGGGTTTAATCAAGGCGCGCATGGCTGCTCCCAACGAAAAAAGAGTTAACCCCTTAAGTTTAGTTCCCGACCTTGTTATTTAGCCGTAATTTTCGCTTGGTACTTGGAGCCGACGCCGCCCGCCACCCCCGCTGCGCCTAGGTCCGCTGCACCTAGGGCTGCTGTGCCTAGACGCGATACAAGGGTGCACGTGGTACGCAGCGGGGCGGGCCTAGCAGGCTGAGGCGAGCCGGCGTCGCGCTATTATTCGGACTGCCAGGCGTTCCAAAGATTGGCGTAATGGCCTTTTAACGCCAACAACTGAGCGTGGCTGCCAAGCTCAGCAATACGCCCGTCAATAACCACCGCGATCCGATCGGCGTCGGCGGCAGTGTAAAGCCGGTGCGCAATAGCCACCACCGTGCGCCCCGCCATGAGACTCCCCAAGGCATTCTCAGTGGCGTGAGCAGTGGTGGGGTCAATCAGGCTGGTGGCCTCATCCAAAATCAGCGTATGCGGGTTAATCAAAGCAATACGCGCCAAAGCCAACTGCTGGGCCTGGGCTGGGCTAAGCGCATGGCCGCCAGAACCCACCGGCGTGTCTAAACCCGCCTCCAACTCATGGGCCCAGGTGGCGCCAATAGCATCCAGGGCCTGCCACAGCTGACTATCGCTAGCCTCAGCGGCAGCCAGGCGCAGGTTTTCACCCAAAGTAGCGGCAAAAACATGGTGCTCCTGGGTGACCAAGGAAATTTCCTGGTGCAACACATGTTCAGGCAGCTGAGAAACCTCCACGCCACCCAAAGTCACTGAACCCGAAGTGGGCGGGTGAATACCAGCCAGCATCCGCCCCAACGTGGATTTACCAGAACCCGAGGGGCCCACAATAGCCAGCCGCTCACCGGGAACCAGATCCAAATCAATGTGGTGCAGCACCGGGTGGCCCTCGCGGTAAGCGTAGGAGACGTCACGCACCTTAATGCGGTTATCTTCAGGCAGTTCATCGGTGGTTTCAGTTTCAGTAGGCACCAACTCCACGCCCACAATGCGCCCAAAAGCAACCGTGGCGCTTTGTACCTCATCAAGCCACACAATCAGATCAAACACCGGCATGCGCAGGTTAAGGCCATACAGTGCCAAGGTGGTGATTGCCCCTAGGTCAACCAGCTGGTGCTGGTGCAGGTACAGGCCCAAAACCAGCACCGCCAAGGGTGAGAGCAAAGTGAAAATATTTAGCCAGAAAAACGCCTTACCGCGCAGCGCACCGGCATAAATATCCACCGCAAATAGCTCTTTAGCGCGAGTAAACAGGTAATGGCTGCGGCGCGCACCCAAGTTAAAGGCGCTAACGGTGTCAATCTGGTCAATACTTTCAGCAATTACCCCATCAATAGTGGCGTACTGGGAGCCGACTGTACGGTAGGCGGGCACGGCATAGTGCAAATACCAGCGCACAGCCGGAATACAGGCCAGCAGCGGCAGCCAAATAGCCAGGCTCAGCAGCGGCGCGGTGATTGTGGCCGCAGCTAAAGTCACCACCAAGGTCACCGCCAGCGTCATCAGCCGGGCAATACCGCGTTGAATCACAAACTGTAGTGAACGCAGATCATGCTGGGTGCGCCCCAGCAGGTCACCCGTGCCCGCAGCCTCAATCACTCCCAGGGGTAGGCCAGTGATTTTAGCCAGCAGATCTTCACGCAGCTGGGCGAAAATTATTTGCCCCAGCACGCGCGCACTCCACTCACCTAGGCCCGTACACACCATACCCACGCCGGTAAGCACCAAAGCCCACACCACCAGGGTAGTTACCTGGCTGCTTAAAGAGCTGGTGGGGATAGTGGCGCTCGCGGAGGTCACTAGGTTGACGATTTTGCCCACAATACGCGGAATCATCACGCCGGTGGCGGCCCCCGCCAGCTGCACGGCGGTCACGCCGGTCAGTGCCAACCAGTGGTGGCGCATCAGGCCAGCGGCGGCACGGCCCGACTGGCGCGAGTTAGCTACAGGAAGTCGTTTCATCAGCGCTCCTGTCCGTGGTTGGGCTCGCTTTGGATGCCCTGGGCGCGCTCCACTACCGCCCGGTAGGCGGGCACCTGCTGACGCAGCTGGTGGTGGGTGCCACGAGCCACCTCGGCGCCGTCGTCATCAATAAAAATAACCTCATCGCAACGCCCCAAAATCAGCGGCGAAGCGGTAGTAATAACCGTGGTGCGCCCGGCGCGCTCAGCAGCTAAATCGGCGGCAATATTGTTTTCAGTGTGCGAATCAAGCGCGCTAGTGGGCTCCAGCAGCACCAACACGGGGGCGCCAGTTGCCAGAGCGCGGGCCAAAGCCAGACGCTGACGCTGACCGCCAGAAATATTGCGGGCCTTCTCATTTAAAAGCCCATACAGGCCACCTACCGAATCCACCAAGTCATCGCTGTGGGCCAGGTCCAAAGCCTGCTGGGTCTGGGCCTCAAGCTCGCTGGGCAGATCAGCAACAGGGCTTGTGGCCATCACCCCCGAATTGGCGTGCCCCTGCTGGGCCACTAACTCCAAGGTGTCTTGCGCCTGGGGCTTGGGGGCGTCATTACCCAGCACCGCCTGGTAGAGCGGGCCGGCAAAAGCTTGGGCGGTGGTAGGTGAAACCACCACGGTGCGGCGCACCTGATCCAGTGGCAGGCTACGCAAATCCACCCCATCAAGGGTTACGGTGTCGGCGTCGTCGAAACGGCCCAGGCGCATGGCCAAAGTGGCGCTAACCTCGGGGGTGGAGGCTACCAACGCAGTTAATTTACCGCCGCTGATAGTGACCCCACTGGCCTCGTCATGTAGCGTCCCTAGCGGGTTGAGCGTAACGGCCTGGCTGGCCTGATCATTTACGCGCGGCTGGATGTTCAGCAGGCGCAGCACCTTACGCATAGACACGCGCGTGAAGGCATTAACCACCACCAGCTCGGTGATAGCCCGCATGGGCAGCAGCAAGAAACTGGTGTAACCAAAGAACGTCAGCAGCTGTCCCGGCTGCAGCTGGCCAGAGAGCACCTGCTGAGCCCCTAAAGCCACCACGGCGGCGGTCAACAGGGTGGGGGCGGCCTCAGAGAAAACTGCCAGGGCCGCCTGGGAGGGGGCGGCTTCAATGCCCACCTGCTTAACACGCTGGGATTGGGCCCGGTAGCGCTCGTTGAAGGCGTTCTCGCCGCCAATGCCGCGCAGGATCCGCAGGCCGACGACGGCGTCTGTGGCCACGTTGGTGAGCTCACCGTTTTCTTCACGGATAGTGCGGATACGTTTTTCGATTAGCTTGGAGATCCAGCTGATAAGCACCGTGATAATGGGCAGGGCGATCAGGATGGTTAAACCCAGCGACAGTGACTGGGTCAGCATCAGGTAAATCACCAGTATCATCGCGGGCATATAAGCCAGTAGGTTACACAGCGACACCATCCAAAATCCCAGGTTTTCTGGGTCGTCACCGGTTGTGGCCACGGCGTCACCTAGGGAAATATCATGTTTCATGGCGCTACCGAGCTGGCTGGTTTTGGTTAGCAGCATGTGCATAACCAAAACTTCATGCATCACCATCAAGGCGGTGTAGTTCAAGGTGCGCCAAGAACCCACCAGGGAGGTCACTAGGGATAGTAGAACTAGTGCAGTTACCGTCCCACGTAGGCTCACCCCGGGGGTGAGGGCGTCGTCGAGCAGAGTACCTAGCAGCTTGGGGATTAAGGCAAACCCAATGCCTTGAAGCAGGGTTAAAACTAGGTAGAGGGCCAGAATTTGCCAGGATTCTTTGTATAAATAGCGCCAAATACCACCAGCTGTGGTGGGTAGAGGATCCGGCAGCTGTTGGGAGCGACTAAAAAAATTTACGTACCTGCTGGTAACCGATATTTTTTTCATGATCTCTACAGAAAGTAGGGCTATGTAAAAGTAGGGGAGAATTTACCCTAAAATTGAAAACAGCCCGCGGCCAAAGCTTAAACAGTGACGGCGAGCTGCTGGCGCGCCCGAAGGGACTCGAACCCCCAACCTTCTGATCCGTAGTCAGACGCTCTATCCATTGAGCTACGGGCGCATGTCGTTTCCGACAAGAAAGAACTTTACACACCTATCCACATGGGCGCAAATCAAAATGCTGTGACCCTGAACATACTAGGTTTTGGAAATAAAAGGTGGGGGGCGACTCTTTCGAGCCGCCCCCCACAGTTAAGTCAACGCGTTAGCCGCGCTGTTTAACCGAGATCAGGCCTCGCTACCGGCCTCAGCGTCGCGACGCTTGCGCAGGGCCAGGGCGCCTGCACCAGCTGCGGCCAGGACCAGCGCACCAATGCCAATGGCGATGGTGGTACCGGTGCGGGCCAGCGGCTCGCGGTTGTCGTCGCCCTTACCGGGCTTACCGGGCAGAGCAGAGGGCTTGCCGCTGGGCTTGCCAGGCAGGGCAGAAGCCGAGCTGGAAGCGGACACACTCGGAGCAGCGGTGGGCTGAGCCGGGTTGGTCGGAGCAGCGGAGCCGGTGGGCTGCGCGGTCGGAGCGGCAGAGCCGGTGGGCTGCGCGGTGGGGGCAGCAGAACCGGTCGGAGCAGCGGTGGGCTGCTCGGTGGGAGCAGCGGTAGCGTCACCATCAGGGGTGCCGGCGATGCGCAGCTCGGCTACGCCAACCTTGCCCTTGTCGCTGGTCAGGGTGATGCGCACGAAGCGGCCCTTAGCACCAGACTTGAGGGTCAGGTCCTGGGGAACCATTGCTTCGCCGCTGAGGCTGCCAGAGCCGGCGTCGGTCCAGGTCTTACCGTCAACGGAGACCTCGGCCTTCCAGCCGGTGGCGGGCATGGAGTCCACGCCGTCGTTGCCCTGGTTGGGTACGTACTGCACCTTGGAGATGTTGTAGACCTTGCCGGCGTCCAGGGTGATCGGGGCGCCAGAGGAAACCACAGCGTAGGTGAAGACGTTGTCGTCAACCATTGCCTCAGGCTTGCCGTTACGCGGGTCAGCGTCAGAGGTAGAAGCGTCCGCAGTGGCAGTGGTAGCGGCGGCGGTAACGTCGCCACTGGCCTTGAGGGCGATGGTGGGCAGGTAGTCGCTACGACGCCAGTCAATGGTGAAGTCGTTGCTCATCCAGATGTTGTACTGCTCAAGCTTGGTGGTGTCAGCGCCGGCGGGGGCGTTGAGCTCCCACAGCTGGTAAGTACCTTCAGGAGCCTGCTGGAGCTGGTTGTTAGCGTCCAGGTAGGAGCCGTCCCAACGCACCAGGCGGGTGCTAGTACGGTTCCAACCCTTGTCACTCATGGAGATGAAGACCTGGTCAGACAGGACCTCGTACTTGCCGTCGTCGGTCTTGCGCATGGCCACCAAACCGGAGCGGATCAGCGGTACGTCAGCCTTGAAGTAGACGTGCGGACGGTCGTTGAACATGGTGAACTGGTGGCCAGCCTTGTTAACAACCTTCAGCTTCTCGGTAGCCAGAACCGGACCGGTCTTGTACAGGGTCTTGGACTCGGCCAGGTTACCGCCCACACCCACGAACGGGATGCGCAGGGTCTGAGCAGCGTTGTCCGGGGTCAGGGTGACGTAACCACCGTAGAAGTCACCGTTGCCAATGCCCTCGGGAGCGCTGACCTTGACGGCAACCTTGGCGGAAGAACCAGCCGGAACGGTTACCGAGGTGCCATCGGTGGAAACGGTGGCGCCGTTGGTGGTGCCACGGGTGGGCTTGGAGGACTCACCAGTGGTGGTGACGGTGTCCACGTGACCAAGCTTGTAGGTCACAGCCTCAGAACCAGAGTTGGTCAGGGTGATCTCGTGGGTCTTTTCACCGGCAATCTGCTGGCCCAGGTTCAGGCGAGAAACGCTCGGCAGAACCTTGGTGGAAGCAGCGCGGTAGACGTCGATCAGACCGGCACCCTGGCGGGCGGTGGGCTCAAGCAGAGTCTTGTCGCCGTTGCCCTCGCTCCACAGACGCGGAGAACCGGTGGACTGCAGACGTGCGCGCACGCCCTCACTGGTGCTGGCGTTCTTGGCGTCCTTGAGCTCAGGGTGTGCCTGCAAGATCAGGGCAGCTGCACCAGCAGTGTAGGGGGTAGCCATGGAGGTACCGGAAATGGTGTTGAACGGACCGCCGTGGTCAAGCGGCCAGGTGGACCAGATCAGACCACCGGGGGCGGCTACATCCGGCTTCATTTCCAGCTTGCCGTTCAGACCCCAAGAGGAGAAGTCTGAAACCAGACCACCGGTGCTGACCGGGCGGTCGCCGAAGGTCTCACCGAAGGTAACAGTGGTGTCAGCCTTGAGGGCTGCACGCAGAGCGTCACCGTCAGCCTGGGTGATGGAAACACCGGGGATCTTTACCGGGTCGGTCTCGTTGGCCAGGTTCATGCCCAGCGTGCCGGCCTGGTTGTTGTCGATGATTACACCGACGGCGCCAGCCTTCTGAGCGTTAGCGGCCTTGGTGCCGAAGGTGCAGCCACCACGGCGGATAAGCACGTATTTGCCCTTGAAAGCGTTAGTGTCGCTGGGGGCGGTGCACAGCTTGCCGTCTTCAGAGTCAGCCTCACCGGAGGCAACGACCGGGTAAGCAACGTTGGAGCGAGCGAAGTCGCCACCGTTGCTACCGACGTTGTAGAAGAACTTGTTGTCTACGCCGCTAGCGGTGAAGTAGTAGTTGGTTTCGACGGTGTTGTCCACACTGGCGACAGTGATGGCCTCGGTGGCAGCACCAGGAGCACCCAGGGTCCACAGGCCGTCGGCGCCGTCGTTACCCTGAGCGATAGCCACAACCACACCAGCGTCAACCATGGTCTTTACGGCCTTGGTGGTGGGGTAGTCGGGCAGAACCATGTAGGCAGCACCCAGAGACATGTTGACTACGTCCATGCCGTCCTTGGTGGCCTGCTCCATGGCAGTGATGATGATGTCGGTGCTGGTCTTGCCGTTGCAGCCAAACACACGGTAGGCAGCCAGGGAAGCCTCAGGGGCTACACCGCGAACCTCGGTGCTGGAACCAGCGGCGCCGCCACCGGCAGCAATACCGGCAACGTGGGTACCGTGACCGCCACAGTCATCCGGAATCGGGTCCGGCTTGGCGTCGTAGGTGCCGTTCGAGCCGTAGTCGTCACCAACGTAGTCGTAACCAGCGATGACGCGAGAGTTCGGGAAGCCTACAGCGCCGTCAGCCTTGGCGCCGTCGCCCTTTTCACGGGAGGTGCCGGAACCAGAAACGCCGGTACCACCGAATTCACGGTGGTCAATGTCAATACCGGAGTCGATGATACCGATCTTGACGCCCTTACCGGTCAGGCCAAGTTCGCTCTGAGCGCGGTCAGCGTTGGTCATACCCAGGGGAGCACCCCAGGAGTACTTGGTTTCACCTTCGCTGGTGGTGAGCTCTTTGGTGGTCTTGGTCTCGGGGCGCGGAACCTCGATAACGGGCTGAACCTTTACAACGCCAGGCAGCTTGGCCAGCTGAGCGGCCTGAGAGTCGCTGACGGTAACGGAAACACCGTTCCAGACCTGGTCATAGTTATTGGTGATCTTAGCGTTGATGCCGGCGTCCTTGATGGCCTCGGCGAGCTTGTCCTGCTGGGTTTCAATTGAGGACGCGCTACCACCGTCGGATACCGAAGGCGCAGACAGGGTTACTAGCCAGTGGCCGGGCACATTAGTTGCCTGGGTGCCATTGGCAAGCTGCAGGGCTGAAGTGAAAGTCCCTGACGGAATATTTGCGGTAGGAGATGCCACAACGGGAGCCGCAAGCGCGCAGGCAGTTGCCACGCTCAGCGTAAACGCCGTGATCCTCCTCCGGTTCAAACTGGGTTTGAGCACTGGTTTCTCCTTGCTATGCGGGAGTTTATGTAGATTAGCTACACAACCACCCTTAACCTTGCCACATCTCTAAGCGAAATTGTGGCGAGTTTTCATAATCTGAGACGTAAACCGGCGAATTTAATTATCAAAATTCGCCGGTTTATCGCATCAGAATCTCACTTAACAGTGACTTCAGTACTAGTGAGAATGTCTTTACCACCCTGCTTGAGGATTACGCTCAGCTTTGCGCCAGAAGGTACGTCCTTAAGTGAAACGGTGGTGCGGGTTTGTAGGTTAGCACTGACATTGTAGGGACCACGCCAGTAGCTGTACCAGTATGTGGAATTACCCTGCTTCTTAGTGGTCACCCACTTGATGGTGATCTGGTAGTCGCCCTTGAGGCCATTGACCTGAACGATGGCATCCTTGTTGGACACGGCGTTGCCAACAATAAATACGCTAGCCTTGCTTTCCTGCTGGCTGAGCACGGTTACGGAGCGCTTGAACTCGGTGGAGTTACCCGCCTTGTCCTTGACCCGGTAAACCACAGTCTGGGTGCCCGGACGAGAGGTGTTCAGGTTGTTAACCACGGTGATGGACTTGGTGACGTCGCCGTCGCGGTCATCGAAAGCGGTAACGCCCTCAAGTGCGTTGAACTTGCTGCCGTAAGCCACCTTGGAGGTAGCGGGCATAGAGAAGACCGGGGCGGTCTTGTCAGCGCTGGAGGACAGGGCGTCGCCGCTCAGCGAGCTGAACAGACGCACCGGGTAGGTCCAGGACTTGCCCTTAGCGGTGATCTTAACGGTGTAGGTGGCTACCGTGTTGGCGGCCGGCTTGGCTACAAGCGCGGGGGCTGCGAAAGCCACGCTCTGGTAGCCGGAGGACTCGCTGATGCCCGTGGTGCGGGCCGTGGGGCGAGTTACGGTGCCGTTGGGGGCGGTGATTTCCACCTGGGCGCCCTCAAGCAGCTTAGCCTCGCTGCTGAGAACCGAAAGCGACCACTCGGCGTCCTTGCTCATTAGCGAGTAGGGGAAGTAACCGGCGGCGGGCCACTCCATGGTGGCCGGGCGCTTCACCTTGGAGTCAGGCTGGGTGATAGAGCCGGTCTCGTAGGACATGTCGGCAAAGCGTGAGCCGTGCGCGTAGGAGAGCACCACCTGGTTGACGCTGGAGCTGCGGGCGGAGCTAGAGCGGCTAGCGCCTACAGCCGTGTAAACCAGGTTGGGGCTGAACATGTACATGCGGTGGCCCAGGCTGGATACGCCCGAGTCGGCAGCCAGGTTGTCGGCGTGGTAGGCCATGGTGGCGGACTGCCAGGTGGTCCAAGACAGCAGGCCAGAGAGGGTGGAGCGGACACCACCGGCGGTGCTGCAAGGCCAGGTGCCGTTAGGGCCAGGACGGAAACGGCTGTTTCCCTTCTGGGTTTCAGGCTTTAGGCCGTGGCTGATGCCGCTGGCGGTGGTCATCGCGATCGAGCCCTCCTGGGCTTCGCGGTGAATGGTCTCGTTGGGGCTGAGCTTGGTGGCGCCAATGTTGTTGAAGGCGCGCAAAGTGTTCAGGTAGTCAACGTAGCCCTGACGTGCATCCTGAGGTAGGGGTACATAGCTGCAAGAATCAGTGATCTGCGGGGCGACCTGCTTACCTAGGCTCTGCACCTGCTGGTTTAGCTTCTGGGCCTGGGACCAGGAGGTGGTCATGTCCACCATCTGCGGGGTTGCCGACGACGTAGCTGCCGGTAGGGCAGTGCCTGCCTTGGGGGAGGCGGCGGCAGTCGGAATTAGCGCACTAGCGCTCATTGCTAGAGCGAGGGTGAAAACCCCGTATTTACGTAATTTCTGCATTATACCTACTAAAAATTAGCGAGCAGTACCGGAAAAATAGTTGCATCGTAAGCTTGAGGTAGACGCCAGTGAACCTGGGAAAGCTCTGAAAATGTCTATGCAAAGAGTCATATTTTGCTGCAAATCCAGGCTGTTTAGGTAACTAAAAGCCCAGCTGACGAGGCGGTGGTGAGGACGACGGCGCCAGCTTGGATGGCTGGGGCGCCTTGGCAAAGCGCTGCCTAGCGCTGGCAACAAACGGTAGTGGGTAATAAAAAACCCCGCCTCGGCGGGGTTTGGTGGCGGAGACGGCGGGATTTGAACCCGCGAGAGGCTATCAACCTCAACCTTCTTAGCAGGAAGGCGCACTAGGCCACTATGCGACGTCTCCAAACGGTCAACGACCGCGACTAAGCCTAGCTTAAAAATCTCTCTCTAGCAAAGCGATTTTTAAACCGGCCGGCGGAGAGGAGGGGATTCGAACCCCTGGTGCCCTTGCAGACACAACGGTTTTCAAGACCGTCACATTCGGCCGCTCTGTCACCTCTCCAGCTGGACCTCCACAAACGCCACAGATCCTTATGCGTTTCCGGCGGTCAGCACGCGTAACTTTATCACGCACTACTAACGGTCTAACAGGCCATCTCGCAGTGCGCCGGGTAGTACCGGCCACACCGGCACGCGCGGAATCAAAGTGGCCTGCAAGGCGTGGTAAATATCCGGGTAGCCAGCCCAGGTGCGGGTGGAGGGCTGGTTAGCTTGATCCAGCTCATGCACCCAGGCCCCAGCCTGGGCTAATGGCGCATTTTGCGGGTCAACTTCAGTGCGGGTAAAGGGGTCGCCACCACCAATAATGTATTGCTCACAGTAATCCCAAGCACTGCGGTAGGCGTGCTCCAAATAGGCCATACTGGTGGCCTTAGCGGCCAACGGCACCGGTTCGTTAACTAGCGCACAGTGCAAGGCGGCGGCGGCACTAATAGCCTCACAAGTCACCCAGTGCATACGCTCGTGCACCACCGGTGTGCCCACAAAATCAACGGTGTAAACAAAGCCGGGGGCGCCGTCGCGATTCCAACCATCAGCGCGCGAACGGGTAAACAGCTCCAAAGCAGCCGGCAGCATCCAATCCGGCGCCTCCAAACCAACCTCTTGCAAAGCCGCCCGCAACTGCACTGTCAGGCGAGCCCACTCCAGGCCGTGACCGGGGGTGATACCAAAGGGGCGGAAGGGATGGGCTACCTCATCAATGTTGTAGTCAGGATCCGGCACCCAAGTGGTGCTGTAGTGCTCAGGGATACGCCAGCCGTGGGCGCGAGCCTGCTGGTTAATAGCAAAGTCCACAATCCCCAGGGCGCGCTCCAGCCAACGGTCATCACCGGTTGCGTCCGCAATAGCCAGGTAGGCCTCCACCGTGTGCATGGCGGCGTTAATACCCCGGTAATCCTCCGGGTCAGTGAAATCTAGGGCATAAGACTCGGTGGGCATGGACTGGGAGTGGTCAAAGAAGTAACGCTCATGCACCTCCAGGGCCCGCTTAAGCAGGGCCGTCGCCCCCGGACGCCCCGCCGCCAGGGCCGTAGCTGCCCCCAGTAGCACAAAAGCGTGCTGGTAGCACTCTTTACGGGTAAAACCGGGGGCTGGGCGGCCATGGCCGTCCTCATCTAGCTCACCCTCAATGGCGCTAAACCAGCCCCCATTGGTTTCATCCCAAAACGCGTTAGTTAACGCCTGCACCCCATGGTCGGCGTAGCGCCGGCACCCGGGCACACCCAACAGCACGCCCACACTAAACACGTAGGTCATGCGCCCAGTAATCCACAGCTCTACCGGTCGGGAAGAATCAACGACGCCGTCGGGACCGATCCAGCCAAAACCACCGGGAACCCGGCTACGGCGCGCAAAATCCAGCAAAGCCTGAGTGTGCTGACCCAACCAGCGGGTGTGTTCGGGGGAACCAATCCATTGCAGCGCCATCGCGGCCTCCTGGTACAGATAAATATTTGCCTAGCGGCTCTTGCCTTAGCGGGCGTGCGTGGGCTGAAAAGCGCCACCAGGCAACAAAGCAGCAAGGCAGCAAGCTTGAGCAGCACCCACTATGGCGCCTGCTAGCCACAGCCTACCGTCAAAACCATTGCAGAAAGTAGCTTTATGCACATTTGGCAAGCTTTAGTGCCTAAGGCCTTGAATCAGCCTAAATTTAACCAGTAACCTACCGTGGATTTTGGCTACCTTTTGGAAGGAAACCCATGAGCTCGTCTCATCCCGGCCACAGCCCGGCCGCAGCCTCATCATCTCCCGGCGCATCCAGCTCCGGTGCGTCTGCCGGTTCCGGCGCACCCGGTTCCGGCGCATCCAGCGCGGCAGCTGCTGACGCGGCAAATTCTGCACAAGATCTAGACGCACTCATTTCCCAGCACTCTAGTGCCATTGACGAAGACTATTCCTTCGAAGCTGTTCCCACACAAAGCCGACGGTCATTTTGGGCCGTCGGTTTTGTTATGTTGGGCTTTACCTTCTTCTCCGCCTCCATGAGCGTGGGCGCCAAACTCGGCCAGGGCCTAAATTTAAACGGCTACATCCTGGCTGTGCTTATTGGCGGCGCAATTTTGGCGGTTTACACCGGCGCGCTGGGTTATATCGGCGCGAAAACCGGTTTGAGTTTCGACCTGATGTCCCAGCGCACCTTTGGAACTAAAGGTTCATTCCTGCCTTCAGCCCTGATCAGCCTGACCCAGATGGGTTGGTTTGGCGTGGGCGTGGCCATGTTCGCTAAACCCACCGCCGAGCTGCTGCACGTAAACGTGTGGGTGATTGTGATTATTGCTGGTGGGTTGATGACCGCCAGCGCCTACTACGGCATTAAAGCAATTGAGATTGTTTCGTTCATTTCCGTGCCCCTGATCGCTATTTTGGGCACCTACTCTATGGTTACTGCTACTGCCGACGGCGGTGGCTTGTCTGCCATCTTCGCTAAAAGCACCGGTATGGGCGTGGTTAGCGCCGTGGGCCTAGTGGTGGGCTCCTTCGTTTCGGGCGGTAGCGCCACCCCTAACTTCACCCGTTTCGCTAAATCCACCTCCTCCGCCGTGATCACCACCGTGGTGGCTTTCTTCCTGGGTAACACCCTGATGTTCTCTTTCGGCGCGGTAGGCGGCGCGTTTACCGGCAAAGACGACATTTTCTACGTGATGATCGCCCAGGGCCTGGCCATTCCCGCCATTGTGGTGCTGGGCGCCAACATTTGGACCACAAACAACAACGCCCTGTACACCACCGGTTTGGGTTACGCCAACATCACCAAGATCCCCAAGAAGCCGCTGGTGCTGGTGGCCGGCATCCTGGGCACACTAGCTGCCCTGTGGCTGTACGACAATTTTGTGGGTTGGCTCAACATTTTGAACGCTACTTTGCCGCCCGTGGGCACGGTCCTGATCGTGGATTACTTTGCCCGACGTCGCTCCTACAGTGCGGGGATCGTGGCCTTTAAGTGGGTGCCGGTGCTGTCTATCCTGGCCGGGGCCCTGGTGGGTTGGTTTGTTAAAGACCTAGGTATTCCCGCCATTAACGCCATGGTGACCACGGTGGTGGTGTACCTGGGTGGGATGGCCCTGGAGCACGCCCTGGGCCTGGAATTCACTGTGGGTGAGCCGCAGGACCTGTAACTGTGCTGGCGTCGGCTGCGCCAGTGCCCAGGGCTGCAGGCGGCGTCCCGGCTTGGGGCGCCGGCTCGGTTTGGGGTTCTGGCTCGGTTTGGGGTTCTGGCTCGGCTTGGGGCGCCGGCTCGGCCCGCTCTGGTCGGGGCTAGGCCCAACTAAACGGCGACGTCGTCCCCACAGGCCGGGCGGCGTCGTCGGCCTTAAAAACCAGCGAAAGGGAAGAAAATGAACTTACTGATTAAAAACGTACGCATCGAAAACGCCCCCCAGCTAACCGACATCCGCATCAAGGACGGAAAGTTTGCGCAGCTTGAGGCGGGCCTAGAGGCGCAGGGCGGGGAGCAGATCGTCGACGGCGGCGGGCGGCTAGTACTACCGCCCTACATTGAATCCCACGTGCACCTAGACTCGGCGCTAACCAGTGGGCAGCCGCGCTACAACGAGTCCGGCACGCTATTTGAAGGCATCGAAGTGTGGAGCGAACGCAAAAAGTCGCTCACCTACGCTGACGCCTACGAGCGCGCCCTGGCCGCAATCCGTCAGCAAGCCAGCTTCGGTGTGCAATACGTGCGCACCCATGTGGACGTCACCGACCCCGAACTGACCGCCCTACGCGCCCTAATTGACCTGCGTGAAGAAATCGCCGACACCATCACCTTGCAGATCGTGGCATTCCCGCAAGAAGGCATCGAATCCTTCCCCAACGGGCGCCAACTAATGCGCCGCGCCGCCCAAATGGGAGTCAACTGCATTGGCGCCATCCCGCACTTTGAATTCACCCGCGAATACTCGGTGTCATCACTGAACTATGCGGTGGAGCTAGCCCAAGAGTTTGACCTGCTCATGGACGTGCACTGCGACGAAATCGACGACGAAGCCTCACGCGGCCTAGAAACCCTAGCTACCCGCGCCCTAGAGGCCGGCATCGGCGAGCGCGTCACCGCCTCCCACACCACCGCCATGCACTCCTACAACAATGCTTACTTCATCCGCCTGCTGCGGCTGCTAAAACTTAGCGGTCTTAACTTTGTGTCAAACCCGCTGGTCAACACCCACCTGCAAGGCCGCATGGACACCTACCCCAAGCGCCGTGGCGTCACCCGCGTCAAGGAACTAACCGACGCCGGTATCAACGTTTCCTTCGGCCAAGACGACATTGAGGACCCCTGGAACCCCATGGGCACGGGCAACCTGCGTGACGTGGTGTTTAACGGGCTCTACACCACGCAGATGATGTCGCGGAGCGAAATTCTCAACTCCTACAAGTTCATCACCCACAACGCCGCACGCACCCTACACCTAAGCGACTACGGCATCCAGGTGGGTAACAGCGCCAACTTCATCATGCTTGACGCCCCCGACTGGTTCCACGCGCTCAGCTTTGGTGCGCCGGTGCTGGGCTCGTGGCGCGCCGGCAAGCAGATCTACGCGGCCACGCCCAGCCAGCGTGAGGTGAAGTTCTAGCCCTGGCGCTAGAGGGTTTTGAAGGCCTGCTGGCGCCAGGACACGTACAGGATGCAGGTCAGCATCAGGGCCGCCATAGTGGTCAAGGAAGCGCTCTGTCCGCTAAAGAAAGCCACCCCCGCTACCAGCCCTGCCGCCGCCGGAATGGCTGCTACCAGGTCAAATAGGTAAGGCATCCAGCGTGGGAAACCGCGCTCGCGGCGTTTAAGCCAACTGCCGCTCAAGGCCGCTTCGGGTTCATCCGGGGCGGCCTTGGCTTTGCCCGGGGCGCTGGTTTTGTGCGGGACGGGGTTGGCGGCGTCGCCCTGGCGCTGCTTGGCTTTGCCCGGGGCGCTGGTTTTGGCCTGGTCCGCTTTGGCGACGACGTCGTCCCCCACCTTCACTAGGCCACCCACTTCCTGCAAGGCTCGCGCCAAGCCCGCCATAGTCAGCCCCCACACGATCAGCGCGGCAATGCCGCTATAGAGGCCCAGGTGTGGGTTGGCGCGGAAAATAGCCAGAAAAATGCCGATGCCAATCAGGGCAGTGGGGAGGCAAGTAGCGACGTACTTGATATAGGTGCCGGCACGCATAAAGCTCCTTCGCTAAGTCCTGGTTATAGTCTACAACCAGCTCAAAGCGGGTTTAGCGGGACAGAGCCGCCAAGACGATAGCCGCCCCCTCATGCCACACCGGCTCGGTGACTACGCTGGTGGCGTTTTTGACGCGCGCAGGGGCGCTACCCATAGCCACCGACAGGTCAGCCCAACGCAACATCTCTAAGTCGTTGGCGCCGTCGCCCATAGCCACCGTGTGCTTAACCCCCAAGCCAGAAACCAAAGCATCCAGCGCACTGGCCTTAGACACCCCGGCGGCGTTGACGTCCAGCCAAGCCGTCCAACCAATGGCATACTCCACCGCGTGCAGCCCGGCGCTACGCACCGCCACCTCAAAATCAGCCAGCGCCATCCCCGGGGCGCGCACAATCACGCGGCTAACCGGCTGGCTCGACAGCTGCTCCAGCGACACCGTGGTGGTGTTCTCAATCAGCTCCCCAGGCGGGAAGTCGGAGCTGGTCAAAAAGCCCCGGCCCGGCATTTCCACCGCGAAAATAGCCTCAGGCAGCACCTGATGCAGACGCCCAATGGCGGTGGTGGGGTCAAAAGTAACCGAATTAGTGATCTCGTAGCCGCCGGGTAAAGAGGGTGTGCCCTTCAGCTTGGGGTCCAGACGCACCGTCAACGCCCCATTGGCGCACACCATCCAACCCCGGGTTAGTCCCAGGAAATCCGCCACCGGCAGGGCCGCCTCAATACCGCGCCCAGTGGCTAGGACTACCTGCACACCCGCCTGGGCAGCAGCGACGACGGCGGCGCGAGTACGCGGGGGCACCTCGCCGTTAATGTCCAAAATGGTGCCGTCAATATCCAACGCCAGCAGGGTAGAGCGGTCAAGTGGCGGCAGGTCAGAGCCCGCAGCCGCAGCAGGGCCGGCAGGCGCAGAGCCCGCATTGGCGGACGACGCCGCGCTGCTAGCCGCAGAGCCCGCAGCCGCAGCAGGGCCGGCGGGCGCCGTCGTCGCAGCTGCAGCAGCCGAGCTCCCGGCACGCCCAGCCCAAGCCTTCAACTGGGCGCGCATGGCCGCTACAGCAGCGCCAAAAGCGGCGTCGTCAAGCGGATTAGCACGCGCAGCAGCAGCCGCAGCACTCAACTCACCCTCAGGGGTGATAGGCATGCCGGAAGCGGCGATTTTGCTCATGCGCCGGCGGGAGCCTCAATAACTTCCAGGCCGCCCAGGTAAGGACGCAGGCCTTCAGGCACACGCACGGAGCCGTCCGGCAGCTGGTGGTTCTCCAAAATCGCAACCATCCAACGAGTGGTGGCCAAGGTGCCGTTCAAGGTGGCCACGGGGCTGGTGCCGTTCTCGCGGCGCTCGCGGATGCCTAGGCGGCGGGCCTGGAAGGTGGTGCAGTTAGAGGTGGAGGTGACTTCCATGTAGCGCTGCTGGGTGGGTAGCCAAGCCTCGCAGTCGAACTTGCGGGCGGCGGAGGAGCCCAGGTCGCCGGCGGCGGTGTCAATCACGCGGTAAGGCAGCTCAACCTTGGCCAGCATCTCTTCTTCCATGGCCAGCAGGCGCTGGTGCTCATCTGCGGCGTCCTCAGGGCGGCAGTAGGAGAACATCTCGGCCTTGTTGAACTGGTGGACGCGGATAATGCCGCGCGTGTCCTTACCGGCGGCGCCAGCTTCGCGGCGGTAGCAGGTGGACC
>ERZ772779.402-NODE-402-length-20796-cov-7.584832_pt1 | contig 20796 bp, 22 predicted proteins | sample MGYA00511360_ERZ772779 | MGnify/ENA primary metagenome ERZ772779 (study PRJEB29015, sample SAMEA2738112) | human oral metagenome | biome: human oral; feature: human-associated habitat; material: saliva | place: China | collected 2231 ...
GGTACTGCTGCTGGCCCTGGAAGCCGGGCTGCGCGGGGTAGGCCTGCTGGCCCGGGTACTGCTGCTGGCCCTGGAAGCCGGGCTGCGCGGGGTAGGCCTGCTGGCCCGGGTACTGCTGCTGGCCCTGGAAGCCGGGCTGCGCGGGGTAGGCCTGCTGGCCCGGGTACTGCTGCTGGCCCTGGAAGCCGGGCTGCGCGGGGTAGGCCTGCTGGCCCGGCTGGCCGAACTGGTTCAGCATGGCGGGGGCCGTGTTCAGAGGAGCGACCTTGCCTTCCTTCAGCTCGAGGAGCAGGATCACGCCAGCCGCACCCAGAGCAATCGAGAACAGCGGGAACAGGTAGAAGCCGATCGAGAAGTCAATCAGATCGTTATCGTTGGCGAGGACGTAGAACGTCTCGATAAGCGAGATGATTCCCAGAGCGAGCGAACCCGCGCCCACGGAAATGAATGCCCACTTCTGGTTGGTCAGCCAGTAGGCGACGCCGACGCCGACGTTCGCGAGGAGCAGGAGCAGGAAGACGACCGGGAACCAACCGCCGCCGCCGAGAAGCGACGTCGATTCAGTCACAAAGAACGAGATCTCGACATAGGGAAGGAGCATCGAGATAAACACAAGCAGCGACGCAGCAGCAACGCCGATCAGCGCGTAGGTCGCGCGAATCGAGCGACCGCTCACCTTGCCAGCCTCAGCAACGACAGCGTTCTGGAACTGATTGAACGCGCTGTTCGCGGCGGCACCGAACTGCGAAGCGGCGGCACCAAGCTGCTGGCCAGCGGACGGCCCCTGCTGACCGGGCTGTCCCTGGGGAGCGCCGAACTGCGGCTGCCCCTGGGGAGCTCCAAACGGCTGCTGTCCGTAGGGCTGCTGAGCCTGAGGAGCGCCCTGGGGAGCGCCATACGGCTGCTGTCCGTAGAGCTGCTGGGCCTGAGGAGCGCCCTGGGGAGCGCCGTACTGCGGCTGCCCATAGGGCTGCTGGGCCTGAGGAGCATCCGACTGCGCGGCGGAAGCATTCGTGTCAGCAGCGGGTTCAGCGGCTGCTTGCTCATGCGTGCCCTCGGCGGTCGCGTTCTCATGTCCCTCAGCCGAGGCCACGGCGGCGGGTGCCTTAGCCGCGGGCTGCGCGGCGGGCGGCTGAGCGGGAACGACACCCTGGCTGGCGAGCCACTGCTGGAGGGCAGGGTACAGCGACGGGTGAGTCGCAACGTAGGGGCGCAGGTCTTCACGCGCGGCCGTGATGGCCGCGAGGTCCTGAGCGCTCAGCGCCGGGTTACTCATGTCAGCAGCAGTGAGCTGCGACGGATCGATGGTGCTCATCTGTATTCCTCTCGCACCCGAAAGTGCACTTCCTGATGGCGAACAGCCCATACTATCGCGCAGTGGCGTCGCCGCGTCAAGACATTCGCTTGATGGAACGCGGAGTCAACAAAAAACCCGGCCCCTTACGGGACCGGGTCTGTGGTGGTAGCGGGGACAGGATTTGAACCTGCGACCTCCGGGTCACTGTCTCAATATGCGAACAGGTTGCTGTACATGCTGGTCTTGCATTGGTTGCTGTACTTGCCGGTCATGCTGGTTAGAACGGTTATCATGCGCGTCCACGCCGGTGGGGTCATTGTGGTTCATGGACAAAACGCATGTATTGGTGAAGCCGGTTCCGTCGTCGTGGTCAGTGGCCCTCGACGGGTGGGAGATCTATCTGCGGGCGGGTGGTCGCAGTGAGCGCACGGTGGAGACGCGTGTGCGGCATGTGCGCCAGGCCGCGCGGGCGCTCCAGGTGCCTCCACATGAGGTTACTGGCGGTGCGCTCATCGACTGGTGCGGGGCGCAGGAGTGGGCGGCGGAGACTCGGCACGCTTACTACGAGTCGGTCACGTTGTTCTTCCGCTGGCTCTGCGGGGCTGGCCCGTCCCCTGCTGACGTGCTACCGGTGGTGCGCCGACGGCCAGGCGCGCCGCGGCCGGTGCCCCTGCAAGTCCTTGAGGAGGGCCTGGCCGGGGCGTCGCCGAGGACACGGCTCATTTTGTCGTTGGCGGCGTGCGCGGGGCTACGCGCCAGGGAGGTCGCGGCTGTCCACCGCAGGGATCTCGTCCAGGACGACGGGGGTTTCACGCTCGTGGTGCGGGGCAAGGGCGACCGGGTGCGGGTCGTCCCGTTGCAGGACTGGCTCGCCCGCGCTGTGGCATCGGCGTGCGCGAGGGGCGGGGGATTCGCGTTCCCCGGGAAGATCGACGGGCACCTGTCCGCTGCGCACGTCAGCAAGGTGGGCGCCCGCGCGCTGCCCGGCGAGTGGACTCTGCACACGTTGCGGCACCGTTTCGCGACGGCCGCGTACTCCGCGGAGCGCGACCTGCTCGCGGTGCAGCGCCTCCTGGGGCACGCGAGCGTGGCCACGACGCAACAGTACGCGGCCCCTCCCGAAGACGCCCTGCGCCGCGCCGTTGAGGCGGCCGACATCCGCAAGTACCTGCAATGACAGCAAGACCGGCAACGCTGTAATTGCTGGCCTCTTTTTTCCTTCTAATTCCAACAAAATTAAAGGAGAAGATCATGGATGACTACGTCTCCGCAGAAGAGCGCTGCGAGGCGGTGGAGGGCGCCGTCGAGGCAGCTTCGCGGGCCCTGAAGGAGGTCGACGGGGCATGCAAAGCCACGCCCGAGGGGCGGGGCAGTCGGAACCAGGATCGCGCATGAGGCGGTCACCGTGGCGCTCGTCGAGTTGCACGACGCCCTCATAGCCCTCGAAACCATCTGAACGGAAGGAGAAACCAAAATGCTAGTTATTTCGATTACGAACCAGAAGGGCGGGGTCGGCAAAACAACGACAACGTACCATCTGGCGCGGGCCGCGTCCCGACGGAATCTAAGAACGCTGGTCATCGACCTGGATCCGCAGGGGAACTTGTCCGATTCGCTCACGGAGTTGGAGGAGAAGCAAGCGGGGATGGCCGATGTCCTCTCGGCTTCCTCGTCTTACTGCCTCGATGAGGTGGTCGTGGAAACTGTGTGGAACGGCGTCTACCTCGCGCCATCGGGAGGGGATGCGCTGGCAGTGGTGCGCAACGAATTGATCACATCCGGCCCTGGCCGCGAAATGCGATTGGCGGAGGCTTTGCGGCGACTCGACGGGGCACCGTTCGATCTGGTGTTGATCGACTGCGCTCCCGCCCTCGACGCCTTGACGACGAACGCGTTCACAGCCGCGGACGGCGTCCTGGTGGTCACGCAGTCCAGGCTCTACTCGGCGACCGGCCTGGCCCATCTCCTCGACGCCGTCGAGGCGGTACGGGCCTACTACAACCCGTGTTTGTCGGTGGTCGGTGTCCTGGTGAACCAACACCGGGCGAACACCAGTCAGGGCAAGCACTGGAACAGTGAACTGGCCAGCGCATGCCAAGCGCGTGGCCTCGCGCTACTCGACCCCCCGGTTCCGGACAGGGTGGCGATCTCCGACAGCTCCGAGGCGGGAGTGGGCCTCGACGATTGGCCCGGCGCCCCTGCGGAGCTGGTGGACGTGTATGACTCGCACTTGGCCGCCGTGGTGGCCGCACTGGGAGGTGTTGGGGCATGAGTGCCCGTCCGATGCGCAAGAAATCGGCCCTGACCGGCGGCGCCGCCGCGGTGATCGCCCCCGCAGCCCCCGTACCGCCAGCCGCGCCCGCCCCTGGGGCCGCCCGGGCCGCAGCGGTGGAGAGGCTCACCGTGCGGGTGCCTTCCCATCTCATGGGAGAGGTGCGGGCGGCGTGGTGGACGACGGCGCCGACCACGGGCGTGCGGTCGATGAGCGCGTGGGTGATCGAGGCCCTGGAGGCGCACCTCGCGTCTGAGCGGGCCGCGCACAACCAGGGCCATCCGTTCGTGCCGGTCGGCCCCGGAGAGCTGCCGACGGGGCCCCGCCCCTGAATGACAGCAAGTACAGCATGTGCGGCATGGCCAGCAACGCATGCGTTGCTGGCCATGCCGTCAGGCGACGTGGTTCATGCCGACGATAAGTGCGCGGCGCATGTACTCGCTGCGACTCAGGCCCCGTTCGCTGGCGGCGGTATCGATCTGGTCTTTGACCTTCTGGGGGACGCGGAACTGCACCAGGGGCGAGTTCTCGCCCTTCTCATCCCCTAGGCGCGGACGGCCGCCGCGGATCGCGTCGGTGGCCTCATCGAGCGAGGCGGCCCCCGTGGCGTCGAGGATGTATTGGAGGGCATCGGCACGGTCGGCGTCGGTGGCCTCGACGAGGGTGTAGTCCCCGTCGTCGAGGCGGTCGAGGAACTCGGCGGGTGTGTGTGCGGTCATGGTTCTTCCTTCCTTATAGTCCCCGGGTGAATTCGTCACGCGCGCGCATCGCGTGGAAGATGTAGAGCCCCCGGGGACTGACTCTCTCGACTCCGATCTCCAGGTACTCGCGCGCCTGCGGGTGGGGTTTGCCGATGTACATGATGAAGTCGGGATGCCCGTCGCGTCCCCGCATGCGGATCTGACGCACATGGTTGGCGATGGCTCCCATGATGTCCTCGACCGGGTAGTGTCGTTTGAGGGCGTCGGGGTGGAACGCCACTCCATGCCCGGTTTTTCGGGTGCTGACTGTTTCATCCGCCATACGTTTAGTGTACTACAATACTGTTACACAGTCGAGCGGGCGGCCTGGTGGTCGACGTGATCTTGACATCGATCGTCAAGATCTACACAAACTGTGAATGTGATCATATTTTGGAGATGGCGCGTCGTATTGTCGCACGGGAAACGCCCAGGACTCTTGCGGTGGCTGCGATGCTGTTCCCCTGGGAACAGAGTTGCCGGGCACTGGCTTTCTGTTCTTCTGTGAGTGCCGGCGGCCGACCGATCCGCCGGCCGGCAGCGCGGGCTGCGTCGAGGCCGGCGCGTGTGCGTTCGCTGATGAGGGTTCGCTCATACTCGGCGAACGCACCTGCGAGTTGGTAGAACATGCGTCCCAGGGCTGTTGAGGTGTCGATGCCTTCGGTGAGACTGTGGAAGTGGATGCCGCGCGTGTGGAGGTTGTCGAGCGTCTCGACAAGGTCAGCGAGGGAGCGTCCGAGGCGATCGATGCGCACGACAACGAGCGTGTCACCGCGCCCTAGGCTGCGGTTACACTCGGCCCATTGTGCGCGTTCCATGGTGGTACCACTGGCGTGTTCGATGTAGATGGGGTCGCACCCTGCGGCGCGTAGCGCTTCGATTTGGGAGGCTGGATCTTGTTCGACTGTGCTCACTCGCGCGTATCCGGTGATGCTCATGGCCATAATCGTATCGGTCTAGTTGTGGCCATGCCTTTGTTTTGGCCAGGGTTTTTGTACCGTCGTAGTGGGGAATACATAGTATTCCCCGCGCATGTGGCCAAAATCGGCCGTTTTTGGCGCATAGTCGGGCCGCTTTGTTCTCACCGCCCCCTATCTGTCCCTCCTGATGCGCATCGTTGTTTCCCTATCTGTTGGTTTTCCAAGCCATGGATAGAGACCCCAGCGGTTGGTGAGTTGAGGTGCTCAACGTCGGCGCTTTCCCCAGCCATGCTCTCAGGGTTGCTTGTTTCTTCGTTGGCAACTGTGTGCAGGCGCGCGTAGCGCGGCTGTGCACAGGCGGCAGTAACTCGACGCTCATGGGGCCGTGTGCGTGCGCTCCGTGATCGCCCATGGCGCTACATATGCTGCATTTGCTGTCTATGCTGCATATGGCTAGCGGTAGTGGCGATTTCCGTCTCCGCATAGACCGAGGGCGTACCCGACGATAGACAAGAATGCGACGAGCGATGCAGCCCAGAGCGTGGCGCGAACGATGAGTGCGAGGATGCGAACGGCGCAGCTCATGCCAGTGAGCGTCCAGCCGAGCGCCCGGCTTGCACCGTTGACGATCGCGCGTGTGCGTGAGCTCCACATGCGGGTCTGGCTCCACGCATACGCGGCCGCAGTACTGAGAACGATCGCGAATAGTGCGATTATCGGCCGCGTATCGGGGATGAGGAGCCAGGATGTGATCCCTGTGGGGATGAGGATCGGGAGCGCTTTTCCAATGGGCACGGCCCGGGGTGCAGGTCGCATGATCAGCCTCCTTGCTTGATGCATTCATTTGTTCGGCAGTGTATGGCTGCCCATCGTCGTTTGTGTCCGCGCGGCCCCGGCACGTCGTGCCGGGGCCGCGCGGAACTCATGCCCAGTCGGGTGCGTCTGGCCATGCGTCGGCGTCGTCGTCCGGGGTTGACTGTGTTTTAGGTGTTGGGGTCTCGTGCGTAGGATGCGGTGCTGTATTTGCTGGTTTTGCTGGTAGCCCCACTATTTCTTCGTCGGTGAGTGCGTTGATGTGGACGCGCTCGATGCGGGTGTCGGCCGATGCGGCGTTGATTGTGCCGGAGGGGACTTTCACGACGAGGTATGCGCCGCCCTGCGGCAAGCTCTTGATGTCGTTGGGGTGGAGAATAAACTCGTCGACCTCCCGGAGGCTGCCGACGCCGCTTGCGGCGTGCATGCCTCCGAGGGCATCCCAGTCATCCTCTACCTGGACAGTCTCTTTCCAAGCGAGGTGGCTTCCAATGTCGCGGGCGATCGCGTCTGCGGCTTCTCCCCTGGTTTGGCGTAGGACAATCCATACGTTGGCGTTGGTGCGCACGCTGGCCGCGAACTGCGGGCTAACGGCTTCGAGGTCGGCGTCGAGGTCTTGCGTTGCGAGGAGGACGGCTCCGCCTGCGCTGCGGGCGCGGGCGTACAGGTCGGCCACCCTGGGTGTGCCGAGGGCACTGAATTCGTCGAGGATGACGGGGCACATGTGGTTCTTTCCCCAGCCGTCGCGTGCGAGGCGTCCGAACGTCGCACACAAGTCTTGCACTGCGAGCGTGCCGATGGTGCGCGCGGTTTGGGGTGTGCCTGCGGCGTCGAGGGAGAAGCACACGATGTCCCCGGCGCGAATCGCGTTCTCCATCGTGAACCCGTTGGCGTCGAGGATGTAGCCTGCGGCTGTATCGACGATGACTGCGATGCGGTCTCTCACGTCGCCTACGTCGCCCTCGTTTTTCGTGGCTTCGAGGTCGGTCAGGTAGCGCCTGAGCGACGCGGCCACGGCTGGGGACACGTAGGGGTTGACGCTACGGAGGGTGTCGAGGTTGAGGAGGTCGGCTACGTCGGCCAGGCTGATCTGCCATGTGCCGCCCCCGACGCGAGCAATGCGGGCATTGGCGAGGTCGACGCACACGCGGCACGCTTGCTGCAACAAGCGTCGTGACAGGGTTGCGTAGTGCATGTTGAGCGATTTGTCGGCCGCGAAAAGCGTTTCGTACAACGCGTCGGCCGCCTCGTCGGCGGTAAGTCCAGCGAGAGGATTGTACGTGCTACTCATGGCGTCGACGGTGACGTGGTAGAAGCGGCGGCCACTCTGGGCAGCGATTACGGCGAGGGTGGAGGCGAGGTCGGGGTCGGCTTTCATGTCGATAACGACGGCGGGCAGATGCAGGTCTCGCGCGGCCGGGGCGCCGGTGAACCCGTAAAGGACCCTTTCGAGCGCCTGGGTTTTACCGACGCCGGTCGGGCCAATGACGACGCCGTGCGTGCGGAATGCTGTTGCGTCGAGGTTGACGGGGCGGGCGGCTTCGTTGACACCAATCGGCACGTTGAGGTTGCTTACTGTCGCGACGGCACGCGCATTGGTGACTGCCGCACGTTGGCGAGCCTTCGCGCGGCGTACACGCTTGCGCGTGGCGGGGCGCTTGGCACGAGCTCGCGGCCCCGCGTCGTCGGTCTCGCGCCAGGTGGCGTCAAACCGACGACGGTACGCGAGGAAAATGCCTGCGATGAGGATTCCGGCGCAGGTCGCGAAGGGTAGCTGCATGACTGCCCATGTCTGCCAGTTCGCAGCGAGTACCTGGCCTGGTGTGGAGGCTTCAGCGCTCGGCCCGTTGATCCTGAGAGCATTAATGAATGCGTCAAGGAGCTGGGTGCCAGCCTCCCGATAGGTCCTCAGGTAGTCAGCGCACCACCCTGCTGCCCACCCAGCCGCGCATGCGGCAATGCCCGTGAGCGGCAGGACCCAGGTCGGCATTCGACGTACCCAAGGAATACGGCCACACAGGATAACAACTAGTGCGATGAGCGTTGTTATTGGGTTGAGGAAACAAGCGATGACGAACCCTATTCGCAGGGCGGCAGTTGAGTCGTCGACGGGGCCGCCGCGCCCGAAACGTAGCTGTGGACTACGTGCAGCATTACTCATGATTGATTTCCTTTCGAGTCATTCATAATGGTGTTGAGTGGGAATACTGCAATTGGTCGGCCGAGTCCACGTGATTGCAGGACAGCGTTGGCTTCCTCGCATGCGCTCGACACCACGGGATGCGATTCTGGCGTCGTCAGGTAGACGCCCATTCGGTAGTAATTTGAGTAGCCGTATCCGTGCATGAGGTGAATGAGTCGTCGCTTATTCTTTGGTGTCCATTCGACTTCGTAGCCAACGCGTTGTCCGTCGTCCCCGCTGATCATGTCCGGCCAGGCGTACCCTTTGGTTCCATTGGCACGGGTAATCGGAATGGCGTAACTGTTCGCCTCCGGGTCGAAGCTCAGGGCGCGTGCCTCGCGCTCTGAGATGAGACCGGGGCGGTCTCCTCGATGTGCAAGTGCTAGATAGACATCGACGCACGCGCAATCGTGAGCGTATTCGGCAAGCTTCACGCCAACGCCTGCGCCGCCCTCAACGCCCATAAAGCTCGCTCCCTCGTCTGAGAGGTAATGCACTTGCGATTGACCGATGACGCTTTGTGAGCAAACGAGGCCGATTTCTCGTAGCTTAGAGAGCCGACGTGATGTGTATGCGACAGCCGTCGCGCGGCTCTGGTTTGGGAATACTTCGCGGCGGAGGGTTTCGACCGGGACAAAACGGAATTTTGCGAGCAATGCGAGAATGCGTTGATCCGCGTCGCTAATTGCCATGAGTTACGCTCCAAGAGTGATCAATGAATACTAATTTTGCAATATGTCTAACGCTACATGACTTATGTTGTTGCATGTGGACATTTCAGAAATTTGTTTATTTATTGCGACACGCTACGGTGCGCGCTGCCTTGGCCTTCCTTCCCTCTTCCTTTCCCTGCCTTCACTACCTTTCTTCTTCTTATCCCCATACTTCACACCCACCTTTCTTCTTCTCCTGCCCTGCCGGACCCCGACCCCCCTCTGCCAATGCTTGTCGTTGGGGGAGGGGGGTCGGGGTCCGGCAGGGCAGGTTTGCCCAGCGTTTCCCGTGGGTGTGAATACAAAGTGGATTGTACTGGTGTTACACTCTGGTTTGTATGCAGGTTTGTAGTGATGGCAGGGGGCAGGTTTCGTTAGCTAGGGACTAGACGAGCGGCGGGTTGCTAGCCGTCATCGCGCGGTACATGCGCGTCGTCGTATTCGGCTCCCCAGGCCCTTTCGACCGCTTCTTCAACCAGTTTGTAGAGCGATGTTTGCTCTTTCCATTTCCTCCATTGGAGGATGTTATAGGTGCGTTCGCTGATGTCAGCGTTCAGCGCTCGGGTGACGCCCCTTGATGGTTTGTATTCTCGTTTTGATTCCATGATGTCCTTTCACTGGTAGTGTCGAAACTGCATGTTCTTGTTGCGTCCGTAGATGGCTTCGATGTTGATGCCCATGTCTGGACTATCTGCGGAGACCATTTGTCCATTGCCAATGTAGATTGCGACGTGGTCGATTTCGCCGCCTCCGAGGCTCCAGAAAACGAGGTCTCCGGGCAGCGCTTCTGCTTCTGTGACTTGCCGCCCAAACGTTGCTTGCTGTGCTGATTGGTGTGGTAGTTCGATGCCGAGTTTGCGCATGAATGCTTGGGTGAGTCCCGAGCAATCATAATGTGGCCCTTCGCCTCCCCATACATAGGTGTGTGAATCGTCGTTAGCGATTCCTTTAGCCCATTCGATAGCTTGCTCAGTTGTTGCGCTGATAGCTGTTGTGTTTGTCGTCAGTGTTGTTGCGCCCTGGTAGGTGGCCATGGAATTAATGATCTTGGGGACGTACTTTTCTGTTTCTCCGTTGGTGGGTATTCCGCCTGCCGATTGCACTGCGCCTGCTCCTGCATTGTAGGCAGCGAGTGCTAGCTCGACGGGCGCGCCGCTTGCAGTACCGGATTCGATGTAACTTTTGACGGTTGCGAGCATGGAGCACATGTAATGCCCTTGGCTGATAATGGCGTCGTGTGGATTATGAATATCGGCTTTCCCGTCGCCGTCACCGTCCTTTCCTGCGCCTCCATCCCACGTGGCGGGCATGAATTGGGATATTCCCTGTGCTCCCGCTTCGCTTCCGGCGTTTTCATTCCAGTTTGACTCTGCGGCAATTTGTGCTGCGATAAGCGCGGGGGTAATTCCAGCGCAAATACTTCCTGCTCGGATTACATCGGATCGGTACTGTTCGGGAACCGAGTCAGAGACGCCGCCTCCGGGACCGCTGGCGGCGGTTTGGTTTTGCTGATAGGAGCTGCCGACGATGGAACTCATCGCAATGATCATGAGGAAAGCGATAGCGGCGATGAGTGCAGCGGCGAGTTTGAGCTTCCATGCGAAGAAGAGCTTCATGGGAGTGCCTTCCACTGGTCGACTTTCCAGCCGCCGTCGACTGTGTCAGGGTCGGGAATGACGGTGATGCGCGCGCTCACCTGTTGTCCTGTGTCGATCGTGATCGTCGCTGTTGCACTCCAGGTCGTGGGGTGCTCGGCGTCGGCCGTTTCATCGCTGTACGCGACCTGGACGTGATGGATGTTGAGCGGCGCGGCCTGGGCTTCGGGGTGCTCGGCCATGTATGCGCCCATCGCCCACGTCTGGAGGGGCGTGAGGCGTTGGGCGATCTGCGTCCATGTGGTTGCTTCTGTGCGCTCGATGTAGAAGCGCTCAATCCATGTGCGTGCCGTATCGCGCGCTGGCGCGAACACGTCGACGGTCTGCGAAGGCGTTGGCGTGGGGGTCGCAGAGGTGACGCGCGTCGGCGCTGGTGTCGGCGTAGCAGGTGTGGGGTTTAGGTTCGTTGCGTGGTCGGTTGGCGTCGCGGCAGGTGGTCGTGTAGGGGCGGGCATCGACCATATCCACCACGCGACGCCCGCTAGGAGGCTCATGGCCGCTATGAGGGCACAGATGGCGGCGTAGCCGCGTGGCCGGTGGGGTGCGGGTTCGCTGGGTTCCTCGATGTTGAGCAACCCGTCCCATTTACTCTCCTGGTGCATCTTTCTTCTCCCTCACGTCCTTCGGGTCGATGTCGATGATCGGACCGCGCGGCGGTTGTGTGTTCTTGGGGGGCGGGTTGTCGCGTAGGCGTGGCTCTCCGGCCCCGCGCCGCGGTGATGATGACTGCGGGAAGGACCACAACGGTGTTGTGGGTTCCTTGGTTTCTTCCTGCTCCGGTGGCGGCTCTGGTGTTCGAGGAGCAGGCCCTGGCTGTGTTGGGGTGACCGGCGGCTTGTTGGACCCACGTGGGAGTGCACCTGCGGGGCGGCGCTGATTAATCTGGGAATCGTTGTAGCGCCAGACATTCGTGTAGGGACTTGTCCTGGTCATGCCTGCCTGTCGGGGCCGCGCTACATCGGTTGAGAACTGATGCGGTTGCACCGGTTGGCGTCGCACGTACTGGGAGTACCGTGGCAAGGAGTAGGGATCCCCTTGTTCGCGAGGCTCGCGCTTAAAGAGCGACAGGTGGTCCCTGTGCTGTTTGAGTTTGTCTGGGACCTTGGGCAAGTGTGGTCTTCGTGGCAGGAGACGACGGACGTTGGCGGCTCCAGCGAGGAAGCCACCAAGTCCGCCGTTACCAGCGTTGTTGGCCTCGAATACGTTTTTGAGAATGCCCAGGGCGCGCGATCCGGCGACGATTGCACCGATGGTGAAGATGACGGTGGAACCCCATCCCAGCGAACTGGTCAGCGCGATGGTTGCGCTCATGATGGCCAGTGCCCCGGCGAGGGCCAGGAGAGCTGCGATGGACAGGAGATAGACTCCGACAACGGCTCCGAGCCAGCCCAGTGCCCATCGTCTGGGCCGTCCGGGCGTGGCAGCAAAGCACGCAAACAGTCCAGCAAAGATGAGCAGAAGGAACACAACCATCATGGATACGAGGCTGGTTAGAGCGATAACGAAGGTCAAGCCAGCGAAAGCGAGCGCACAGATCAAAGAGATCACGGCGATTCCGAGTCGGTAGGCTCCACGGTGCCCGGTTAGGGTTTGATACGCGTCAGATTTGTCGTCCCCAATCTTCCCCTTGATTTGTGTCGTGATGTATGACAGGCGCGAATCTTCCGCGAGCGGACTTGTATTCCTAGACAAGACCTCCTGTCCCCATCGTTCACATGCGGATAGCGAGCCAAACTCGGCGTAGCACCACGGCGTGACAACGTAGGTGCGCCACACGGCATCAGCCATTCGGCGCATGGAGTTGTCGACCTCGTTGTCCCCGTATGTTGCTGTGGGTCCTTGGAAGGGCGTCGCCAGGTCGGTGGAGGTGGATTCGATGATCTTGGTTGAGGCCTGGGCTCCTACGTCGTGGACCCCGACTACGGCGTCGAGTAGCGGCCCTGCCTGGGTGCTGAGAAGGAAGACGGCAACACCCGCGCCCGCCATGATTGCCAGGTCGTTGATGACTTGGCCGGTGTGGGACCGGAACCGGAAGATAACGGTGCCCGCACCTAGGATGAGCATCGAAGGCAGGAGCCACCCGCTAAAGAAATCTGCGACACCACCAACACCTTTTTCGACGCGGTCTCCGAGGGTGTTGAACGCCGTGAGGTCGGTCGCCTGCCAGGTCATGGCGATGGCTCCGTTCGTCACGGATCGCGTCCCAGCGAACGTCAGTTCGGAAAGGCCATTGAACGTGATATCGACGCCGTTTTGTACGACTTCAAGGGCACCGAGATCTTCATAGTCGAAGGAATACGCCCCGTCTGGGTATTTCTCGTACAGGGTGGGGTCTTGGCCTTGGGTCGCGTCCGGGGCCTGGAAGAGCTGACCGATTCCCACCGGCGCGTAGTCGCCGGATTGGGGCTTGTCCCCTGATTGTGGGTCGTCTGCCCAGGCCGTTCCGGTTCCCACGAACAGCCCAAGTGCTGCCAGGCAGAGGGCAGCAAGAATTGCTAGCGGTCGTTTCGCATGCGCGAATCGAGTTTCCATCGCCCGTCCTCCCAGTAGAGAGTTTCTTGAATCGTTGCGTTGCCGCCCCCGTACAGGACGGTGTGGTAGTCGACGGTGGCGGTTGCCTTGTCGCCGTCGATGACGATGTTCTCGATGCGTCGAATCTCGTCTTTGTGCCCCATGTAGTCGTCTTTTGGTGCTTCGCAGCCTGTGACGTGGGCGCGGGATTCGGCGGTGATGAGGTCATTGCAGTAGTGCTGCCACTGTTCCTTAGTGATACTTCCCTGGTAGAGAGTGCGGAACTCGTCCCTGATGGTGGCTTCGACGCCCGCGGCGTCCTTGCTCATTGCTGCGGGAGATTCCTGGGCAGGCGTGGCGATAGGCGTCGTAGCTGAGGTCGCTGGGGTGGTGGCGTGGCCGATGGCGTAGCCCACTGCCGCGCCGATGGCAAGAGTAGCGGTCGCTGTGGTGGACAAAGCGATGGTGCTCCACCGGCGGTTTGTCAGGTTAGTGTTCATGGTGTCCTCCTGGGGGTTGTGTCGAGAGCTCGCGCCACGGCCCGGTTGGGGATTGCAACCTGGATGGTCGCCACGCGGTCACGTGCATCTCTCATGATGCAGTGCCCGTGCCACACTCCGCCTTCGGGGTTCGTGTTGATTGATGACAAGATGGCGCGTACTTGGTCACTGGGCGCAAGCCCGAGAATTTCTGCGACAGCGTCCTGCTGCTTGCGCGTCTTTTGAGAGAAGGCGAACACAGTGACGATTTGCTCCATGATGCCGTCGCGTTCGGCAATGCTTGTCGGGTCTTGGCTGTCGATAGCCAAGGAGGCTCCCAGCGCGCGGCCCAAGCGCGCTGTTTGGTCAAGGAACGCAGCTCCTTCTTGCGTGGCGGTGAACAGGTGTGCTTCGGGTACAACGACCAGCTTGCGCAGGGGACGCAGCGCGGGGTCCTTAGCGCTGGTGGTGACCCACGAGAGCGCGCCGCGTACAACGGCGGCGCTAACTCGCTGCATGACCGTCCATTCTGACGCAGGCGTACCTGCGGGAGGCAGGTCGAGCTTCGGGAATTGAAGCAGGACGATACCGGGGCGCGCTTCGAGCGTGCCGACCTGGCGTGCGCCTACGATCATGCGGCCGATCGCATCTCCCTGGAACGCAGCAAGCTCAGCGGCGACCCGTCGCGCAGTTTCGTCCTCGTCCTGGCGCATGCGCTCGATAAGGATGGCCGTCGATCGTTCTTCCCCATCGCCAATGAGCGCCGCGATGTGACGCATGAGCACTGGGTGCGCTGCCAGACGCAGCGCGTCAGAAATGAGCAGCATGAGCTGGGAATGGGCGTGAATGAGCGCATCGTCGGCGTCCATGGTTGCCAGCAGATCACACGTGCCTGCGTATGTGGCGCTCATGTCGACGCGGCGGGCCTCTAGGCCCATGCTGTGGGCGGCTCCCACGAGGCCTCCCTCGGAGTTGTTCAGGTCGCCTTTGAGGTCGAAGACGGGGACCCAGGAGCGCTCGGCGGCGGCATCGAGGGCAAGGAGCTGCAACAGGGTTGTCTTTCCTCGCCCTGATCGGCCCAGAACCGCGATGGTTGAGGTGTCTCCCTTCAGTGGCGCTTGGGTGGGGTGGCACCGAACGATCTGGGCCGTGGTGCCTGTCGTGTAGCCGATGGCTGGCCCGTCCTCATCACCCACGACGCTGCCTGCCCAAAACCACGAGCCGAAGAAGGCTTCGGCGTCGCTGATGTGGTGCATCGCTTCCACGCGCACGTGGTCACCCGGGAGTGTGGACATCCACGCCTCTGCTTGCTCGTCGGCTGCGACCTCGACGGTGATTCCGACCTGGCTGTATGCCTCGATGACTGCGTCGACGCTTGCGTGCAAGTCGTCTAGGTTATCCTCACTGACGCTCAACGTCGGCCAGAATTTTACGAGGCGCACCCGACCACGGTTGATGTCGCCTTCCAACACGGCCATTTCGGCTTCGGAGTACTGAACGTCGGCGCTGGGTTCGCCAGCGTCCGATTTCGCGGCTTCGCGGCGCTGTTCGGCGGCGCTGTCTTTGGTGCGCTTAACCACCTTGCGTGCGGCTTTTTGGCTCATGAACTCGAAGCGAATCGATGCTTCGGCGTGCACGTCAACGGTCGCACTCCCGTCGAGTGCGGGCCGGGAGATACCCGACAGTAGTGTGAGCCACTGGCCGGTGTCGTTGGTGTCGAGCGCGTCTGCGGAGAACTGGGAGATGATGAGCTGCGCACTGTAGGCGCTCGCTTGGCCAGCGGCGTCGTAGAAGCGCTGGTGGTCCCTGTAGGGGACCATCCGGCCACGCATCAGCCTGGCCAGGTGGGCGCCGGACACGGTTCCTTCGATGGGGGCTGCATCGGACGCGCGGAAACACTCGCGGCCAAGCATCCACGCGAGGGTTTCGACGTCGACCGGGGTGGCGTACCACGGTGCTTTGTTGAGCTGGCCGCCCAATGCTCGCATGGTCTGGTCGAGCCAGGCGAGTTCTTGGCGTGGAATCGAGGTCGCGTCGCCTCTCACCCAGTCCACGGCGCGGTTGATCGCGCGTAAAAACTTGGGGTCGTGGCGGTCCTCGATGTCGATACCGAGGAAGACGTGGCGCTCGGGCAGTTGCCAGGCGTCAATCGCTTGTGTGCGCACGGTTGTCCATGCGCGTCCTTCGGGCGCGGTGAACGCTGTTGTGCTCGTGGCGTACTCGTCGCCGGTGATGCGCCCCCACACGATCTTGATGTGGCACGTGCGGTCGCGTAGGACCTTTTGGGCCAGCGCGATCGCTTGGGTGAGTTCGGCGTCCATTTCCTTCGCGGTGGCCATCTGTGTTGATGATGGTTTAATGCGGAACCACGCGGTTGCGCGTTCTTCGGTGACGGTTAGGCCGTCGGCGAGGATCTTGTAGGCGGGCATCGGTGCTCGTAGCGAGGGCGTGATGTCCACGATGCGTTTGGCCTTGTCAAACACGCTTTTTCCTCCTCTTCTTGCGGGGTGTTGCTGTTCGTAGGTCATTCATGGCATCAAAGCCAATGAGTGTGACCGTTTGTGTGAGGTCGATGCCTGCCCCGGCCTCAGCGTCTCGGTGGTCCTCAGCCTCAGCGCGGGTGGCCCACACGGCTGTGTCCGTGCCTTCGCCCACGTAGTGGCGAATGTGGTCGAGTTGAAACCGTGTGGCGAGAGACAATGCCTCGCGCCGATTCGTGGATCGCTGGCCTGCAATGACTGGCCGGTGCCCGACGAAGGCGTATCGGAACCAGTGCATCCATACGGTGATGCGTTTGCGGCGCTCGCGCTTGGGGTCATCCTCAAAGCCCTTGACCACTAGGGCTACAGGGAGCGTGATGTAAATGAGGATGCTCAACCGCCCGGGTGGCCCGAAAATCAGCCACAAAAGCCCACACCACACAACCACGAGCGGTACACCGATGGTGAGCGCGCTTCGTGGCACCCCGTCGACAACGTCAAGGGGGCCGAACTTGTACTGGCGCGTCTCGAACTCGAATGAGCGCGTCAGAATGTGTCCCTGAGCCATGGCGTTAGTTTTCGGTGATCTTCTGGGCAACGAACTTGATGAACGTGATGAACGTGTCAGGGGACAAGATCACCCATCCACACACGATGGCGGCTGCGATAAAGCCGATCATCTGTCCCCAGTCCTTCTTGGCGAAAATTGCCGTCATGTTGGAGACGAGGATGATAGTGAACGCGACTCCTACGAGGGAGAGAATCCAATCCTGAATTGATCGTCCGGTGAACTGCATGTCTATTGCTCCTTGGTCTTGTTATCTGTCGTGAGGTGTTGGACTTGCCAGCGGCTTCCCTGCCCAGAGGCAACCTGGGTGAGCGTCAACCGGTAATGGCACGTGATTTTTGATGCGCCGATACTCCACGTGATCGTTGCTTGTGCGTCGCGCTCTTGGCCTTCGCCAACTCCGACGCGCCAGTCGTCTAGTGTGGCCGTGGCCAGCCCTGCGGGCGGTGAGTCGATCTGGGCACCCGGCGCGGCCAGAGCTGCCGCGTCCCCCGCTGCCCAGGCTCGCACGAAGGCGGCGGCGTCGGCTCGGGTGGCTTCCGTGGTCTCTCGATCGATGTCGAGGCGTTCGGCTCGGGTGCTCTGCGCGGGTTCAGGGATCCCCGCGAGGACGGGTTCACCCGCCACGCTCGCACGCGCGTCCGACATGACGATGGGCACCATGACTCCGATCCAGCCCGAGACTGTGGTCTTGGCTTTTTCGTCGCCCTCGTTCGTGATGTGTACGGCGACAAGAACGTCGACGTGCTGGGCATCCACGGGCGTGGTGCGAACGATGTACGAATCAAGGACGGACAGTGAACCGCTGCCATCCCAGCCCGCCCCGTTAGCAGAGGGGTTCGCCCACGTCTGGCTCATCCCCGACTGATAGTCCTCGCGGTCCCGTAGCGTCAGGTAGGCGCGCGCCGCCTCGTCGGCGACGCTGGCTGCCGCCGCTCGGTCGGCACCCCACGACTGCGGGAGATCAACCGTTGCAGCCTCGGGGGTTGCTCGCGGCGCGAACAGGCGCACGACGCCCAACAGCGCCAGGACCGCCACGGACACAACCAACACCGCTCGCATGATGCGCGACGCACGCGAGGGCGTGGCCGCCTCCCACAACTGCGACACACTCGTCACGCTCGTTTCTGCTGCGCTGGCGGGCTCAGTTTCGGGTGGGATCGATTCGGTCGGGTCGGGATCAATATCCCACCCAGGGGGCGCGGGAATCCCCTCTACTCTCTCCCCTGTTGGAGGCGTTGTTGGCAGGCTCACAGCCCTGCCTCCGATGCGGCATCAACGACCCCCACGCCCGGCAGGCTCGCGGCCTCGGGCTGCGCGGCTGGCTGAGGTTCGGCCCACTCCGGGGCAGACGGGGCCACTGGCGAGCCAGGGCCGCTGCGGCGCGGGATCGCGCTGTTCTTTCCAGCAGCCTCGATCGCGATGTTCGTTCGGCGTCGCTGTTGGCCCGTCTCCTGGTCCGTCCACACGTTGGCGACCAGCTCACCAACAACGATGACGGGCGTACCCTTACCCCATGCCTGATCTGCGAGGGCTTGTGCCCTTGCACCCCAGGCGTAAGCATCCCAGAACGTAGGCTCTTTCGACTTCCACTCCCCGCTACGCGAGTCGCGGTACCGCTCGGAACAAGCCAACCTCAGGTGAATGCTCACCCGCCCGTCAGGGGTCTTGTGGGTGGTCGGGGCGGCGGTGAGGTTGCCAATGAATGTATGCATCATGACAATGCTCCTTTCTATCTTTCTGTGTAGATTCGTCGGGTTGCTGGGGTCAGTCGATACGGGTATGCGGTCACGCAAGCGCGGTGCCCGGGGCGGCGAAAGCATCGCGCACAAGGGCTACTAGCTCGGCGTTGCTGGCCTGGGGATGTGCGGCGCGCATGCGTTCCCACATCCGCCTGTGAGCCTCTTCTCGGGCGCGTTCTTCGGGTGTCTTAGCGGCGTCGATGGCGGCGTCGATCGCTGCTGCTTGCGCCTGGCGCGCGGCGTCGATCGCTGCTGCTTGCGCCTGGCGCGCCGCAGCCGTGCGAGCTTGGGGCGCGTCCGCGATTCCCGCGTTCTGGTCGAGGCGGTAGGCCACAAGCGAACTCATGCGGCGCACGCCATTGGCGGGTTTTTCGCCCATGAGGCCCCGAATCTGGGCGGGCGTCCACCCAGCAGCGATGCGCTCAGCCAGCATGCCTGCGACCTGGCGGGCACCAGTGCGGTCCATGGCCTGCATCCACTCGGGCAGGCACGCCCCGATGAGCGCGCTCGCCTCGTCGACGTGGCCGCGTTCCTGATGGGCGGCCTGGGGGGCAACCTCCTGGCGCTTCTGGGCTATTTCCGGCGCTCGCGCCGATGCGGGATGCTCGGCCGCCCACGCCAGGGCCTCGGCGAGCTGGCCAGCGTTCCACCAGCCTTCAGCCACCATGCTCGCGGGATTCTCTCCTGCGGCGAGCATTTCGGCTGCCAGTTCTCCGCGAGCCGTGGCCGCCTCGGCGTCGGCGTCAGCCGAGCCGGGCACTGAGCCTTGTGCTGAGAGATCATCCTGGATGGCACCCGACCCGACCGGATCGCGTGGAGGCTGGGGAGGGTTGGGTAGGGTCTGGTTCATTAATGACGGTTCATATGACGGTTCTTCCTTATAGGGACCGGTCACCTGTGACCGGGGGGTCCCGTCATAGGTGACCGCACCCCTCCCGTCATCCTGACCCCTCCGGTCATTTTGACCGGTCGCGGAATCAAGCGGCAAAGTCCCGTCGGCGGGGACCCCCCGGTCATTTTGACCGGACCCCCCTCCGGTCATTTTGACCGGTCGCGGAATCAAGCGGCAAAGTCGATACCGCTCCACCTCGGCGATGACCTCGTCGATGGTGGCGCCGTCGGGCACGTTGAGCGTGACGCTCTGGTCGGACTGGAGAGTGTGATCAGGTTCCGCTCCAACGTTGAGGAGATACAAATTAGAGGCCAGGCCCTTCGACGTCATGCGGCGAAATGTCGTCACAAGACCCATCGCTTCGAGCTTGCGCAGCGCCCTGCGCGCTGTTGATTCGCTTTGCCGGGACTTCTTGCACAACGTCTTCTGGTTGTGCCAGCAGTAGCCCTCATCGTTTGCGGCGTCCGCCAGTGCAAGCAGAACAAGCAACGGGGCATTGTCCGTGAGGGTTTCCAAGCCCCACACCCAGCTAGAGACCTTGACGCTCATCGCCCCGCACTCCCCTTCTCCGCAAGGAAATCGCGCAGGCGAGTGTCGAGACAGTTCAGGGAATCAGTGCATGCGTCACGGTCACCGATGATGAGCACCGTGCGCGCTTTCGTCAGTGTGGCGATGCACTGACCATACGCAATGCCGCGCGCCTCTCGGTCAGCGGCATACTCGCGCGTGGCCTGGGCAAGCATGCGACGCACGTTCTCCAGAGCCTCCCCCAAGTTCGTCCCCTCAACGCCCAAGGCGTCAACCAGGTCCATGAGGTCTTCATCCGCATGCCGCAGCAACGTATCTACCGGCCTAGACAGTCTCAGACTCATCGCCCGGCCCTCCCAAGACCAGGAATCGGAACATCTCGCGCCTGGTCGCGGCCCTCCGGGGAAACTGGCTCCAACAGCGCCAGAATTGCCGACCTTCGAAACAGGTAACGTCCCGATGGGAGGCGTGTTGCTTCCACCTTGCCGCTCTTAGCCCACCGAAGGAGAGTCGGCGCAGATGTCGCAGGCAACAACGCAGCAGCAGCCGAGGATGACAACCAGTCATCATCAACACCATGTTGCATGTCATGCACCTTCATGCCGATAAGCATACTCAACATTAACGTGCATGACAATAGATCTTGTGCATACGATGCAACATCGCTATTATCGACATATGCAACATGACGAAGCTCTAGGATTTGCGATCAACCAGCAGATGTTCGCTGAACGACTGACAAACGTCGATCTTGGTCGCGCACTCGGCATATCCAAGTCGACCGTTAGTCGCAAAGTTCGCGGACATGTCACCTGGTCCGCAGAGGAGGTCTCACTCGCGGCCCACCTATTCGGCATCCCCGTCGATGCCCTCATGCCCACCCCGGACGGGTTGGGCGGTTGGGTGCCCGCGCCATACGTGCCCGCCGGGACCGCTCAGATACGACGAGACCCGGCCCCTTACGGGACCGGGTCTGTGGTGGTAGCGGGGACAGGATTTGAACC
>ERZ772779.406-NODE-406-length-20679-cov-7.583301_pt1 | contig 20679 bp, 18 predicted proteins | sample MGYA00511360_ERZ772779 | MGnify/ENA primary metagenome ERZ772779 (study PRJEB29015, sample SAMEA2738112) | human oral metagenome | biome: human oral; feature: human-associated habitat; material: saliva | place: China | collected 2231 ...
TTAACCAAGCTGAGCGTTTAGACGTGAACCTAGTTCATGTTTTAGTAGTAAGGCTTAGTTAATCAGACTGAACGATGGCTGTGGGATGCTGTAAAACAGCATCCCACAGCCATCTTTAATCTTGATATCAGCACATATTCGAGTTGAATCATATATACTCGTATGCATCATTAACCTTACAATCTGAATGTTTTAATATGAGCGCTGAAAATGATCGTCTCGCTGAAGAGTCTGTAGCTGCACCGGTGGTTCCTGCTCAAGGGGTTGCGTATGCGACTATGCCGCCACGCAAACCAATGAGTAAAAAAGTCAAACTGTCGATAACGGCAACGCTAGTTGTTGTGTTGGTGTTGGTTGTAGGCGTGGTCGCCATTAATATGATTAACTCCGGCCGTAACGCTGAAGAAGTTGTGCGTAACTATGCTCAGTTGATTGCTGACGGTAAATACGATGAAGCCAATAAGGTAGTAGATCCTGGGGTAGGCAAGTCTAAGCGGATGCTGCTAACCAACAAGGCTTATACGGGAGCTAAAAAGGCAGTAAAGGTAGTGTCTGTTACTCAACGCGAAGCTGATGAGGACACTCCTAACAAAGCCATTGTTGATGTAGTTATGTCGATTAATGGGGAATCCACTACTTACTCTCTGGGTGTGAAACAGGGTGATAAGGAATATGGACTGCTAAAAACCTGGAAGATTGTTACCCCTATGGTGAAGCAAGAGGTTACTCTGCCAGTTGCCCCTGCACTGAAAACTTTCAAAATTGGTTCAGTTACCTTACCTGCACCACAGGATGTAAGTCAGTTGGAGTCATACCCTATCTATCCCGGCGTGTACAGCATTGAAGGGCAAGCTCGAAGCCCGCAATACCTCAAGGTTGGTTTATCGGAGAAGTATTTCTCGATCTACTTCTACAATAACGGTAAATACACCGAGTATCTCAAAAATACTGCAGCAGACATTAAGGTGGTAGCAGAAGGTACCGATAATTTAAAGAAGTGGGCTTTAGAAAAAGCTGTAGAGAAGGTGAAGGCTTGCGGTTCTATGTCTGGTGGCACCAATATGGACGGCGCATGCCCTTACCAGGTGCGTGAAACTGACTTGCAGGTATTACAAGTAAAAACATTACCTACCAAGCTTGATCAGTTTGATGTGCGTGCACAGTCTGGTGAAGTAGAAGTGGGAGCCACAGGGGTCCTTACCTTTAAGGCGAAGGAAGGTGCCTACTTCTTCCGAGACAGCAAGCTTGAAGATGTAGACTGCGGGCTTTCCGGCACGATCAGCTTCACAAACGCTGGTCAACCTATGATTGCGTGGCGCTAATGCTGCAGTGAACCTGGCTAGTTGTCTTAACCAAGCTGAGCGTTTAGACGTGAACCTAGTTCATGTTTTAGTAGTAAGGCTTAGTTAATCAGACTGAACGATGGCTGTGGGATGCTGTAAAACAGCATCCCACAGCCACCTTTAATCTTGTTTATGGAGCAAACTGAGGTGTGATCGGCTATACTCAAATCCGTCAATACTCTAGCAATCTGGGCGTTTTGAATATGAAATCTGAAAATCGTCTCGGTAGGGAGACTAGGCGCTCGTCTGCGCCTTCGTCTAGAAGGCCTGGGCGCTCAACTATGCCTCCATCTAGGGGGTCTAGTAGGAGGTCTAGGCGAGGTAGGGTGCGCGTAGCTCCGCGTAAACGATCAAGGAATAAAGCCACCATTTTGCTATTGTCGACGCTGGTGGTAATGCTAGTGCTGGTTGTGGGTGGCATTGCGGTAAAAGTAATTAACTCTGAAAGTACTCCTGAAGCAGATGTGCGTGAGTATGTGCAGTTGATTGCTGACGGCAAATACGATGAAGCCAATAAAGTGGTAGATCCCGGGGTTACTGGCGCTCAACGTGAACTACTAACAAATAAGGCTTATAGTAAGGTCAAAGGTTCAGTCAAATTTGAATCCATCAGTGGGCTGCAATACGACGAAGATGATGATTCGGCAACTGTTAACGTGAATTTGCTGGTAGGCGGCCATCCTATGGAAGCCGAACTGAAGGTAGAGTCTTACAAAAATAATTTTGGTTTACGTAAATGGAAGATCCTTACTCCGCTATTGGTTCAGGTGCAAATTTATAGGCACGCATATTTAAGCTCCTACAAAATCGGGTCAGCCGTTGTGAATATGAGATCACAAAATTACTATGGCTCGGTAAGTTACATGATGTATCCAGGGGTTTATAACGTTGTACCGCAAAGCATAAACCCCGAATATGTTAAAACTGTGCCTACACACAACAAGTTTGTGGCCGTAGTCAAGTCTCGCACCAGCACTGCTGCTGTGGGAGCTCCAACCTATGTCAACTTGAATTTTGATAGCTACGCCGATGCGGAGCCTACAGATAGGCTGAAGCAATGGGCCTTGCAACAGATTCAGGACAAAGTTAAGACCTGTGGCTCGGTTATAGAAGCTAAGCGAGATCATTCTTGCCCGCTTGAAGTACGAGGCAATGATGTTGAATCACTGGAAGTAAAGGCTTCGCCTGACAAGCTGAAGTCCATCGAGTATGTTGAGAAAAATGGTCTGATTGAGGCTAAGGGCGACGCTGTAATTACAGTGAAGTATGGGGTTTCTTCTCCTGCGGCTGGTGAGGCCAAGGATGTGGAGCATACAGCAACTGCCAGCATCGCTTTCGATGAGCAAAGACAACCAAAAATCAACTGGACTGGTTGGTAAATCGCTAAGTTAGGGCCTTCCGGCAGCCATGCTGGCTGCCGGAAGTGTTGTCTCTAGTCCTGGAACTTTTATCTCTAGTGCTGTTTGTGGCCCACACAAAGGTACGGTCAGCTATACTCGAATGCATCATTGGTCTAACAAACTGGATGTTTTGATTATGGCTACAGAGAGCGGTTGGCATACTGAAGGCTTCAAGGCTCCACCTGAAGGTCTTAGACAAGAAGGGGTTCCAAAAGGGGCTCCCGCAAAACCTGCTGCCGCTTCGCGTAGGCCGTTAACCAAGAAAGCAAAGCTCTGCCTAGCAGGAGCGCTGGCAGTGGTGCTGGCGCTGATTGCAGGCGTGGTTTCGGTAAGAGCGATTAACTCTGAGCGCACTGAGCGTACTCCTGAGGCTGTCGTGCGCGAGTATGTGCAGTTGATTGCTGACGGAAAATATGATGCAGCCAGCAAGCTGGTAGATCCTGGTGTTGATGGCGATAAGCGTAGGCTATTAACTGATAAAGCTTATAGTGGCATTAAGGGTGCTGTTAAAATTAATTCTATATTTATGAAAAGTAGTGATGAGACAAGCGCAGAAGTTTATGTGAATTTGCAAGTAAAGGATAAAACTGCAGATCAAGTCTTAGATTTAGAAAAGGGTGGGGCCGGTCGGCCAGCAAATGAGTGGAAAATACTCACTCCACTAGTCACTCACTTAATCATCACTCCTGGGAGTGGGTTTTTCGGGTCTTACAAAATCGGTTCAGCTGTTGTAAATTCTAATTTGGCAAATAATGGTTTATTTGACTACTTAGTCTACCCAGGGGTTTATACTATTGAGGTACAAAGTGCGAGTCCTGAGTACTTTACTGCTGCCATGTCCGGTAAGCAATTTACGGTGGCTTGCAAAGATTCTAACTACCTTAATGATTCTTACACGCTGGTAGCTGCTAATGTTGAAGCTACAGAGAAGCTGAAGAACTGGGCTTTAACTAAGTTCCGTGAAAAAGCTAAAGTCTGTGCCTCCTCTTCAAATCAGTCGGATGATGCGTGCCCCTTTGAGTTGCGACGGCGTGATCTTGATAAGATTGAAATAAAATCACTGCCGGGTAAGCTGGATTCTATTTCGCCTTATGAATCTCTTAATGTTTTTTATGGACATAGTGAAACTTATGAGTGGAATACTATCTTTGTCGTTAAAGCCACTGTTGTCTATAAGATAACACCTACCTATAGTTATCCTGAGTCTGATTATTATGTTTATGAATCTGGAAGAACTAAAGATGTTGAAGGCAAGCTAACTGCCTACATTTCCTTTGATGCCTCTGGGCAGCCGGAAATTGGTTGGGGGCTATTTGAGTAGCAGGTAAACCGCAAATCCGACTGCTTGGATGCGCGCAGACACCGGGCAGAGGCTAGCACGTCCGGATGCCTGCCCTGGTCACAGCGTAGACAAGCCTGAACAGATCTGGACAGCTCAGTTAACCTAGAGGTCAATCAGATATACTCGCGTATCGTTAGCCTGACAATATGCACCTTTCTCTAGAACCATGAGCTCTCGTAGAACCCGCAGCGTCTCACTTCCGGCCTGGCTTAATTGGCAGGTCTATGCGGTCGCGGCAGCTTTAGTGGTAGTGCTGGTGATAGGCGTCGTCGCCCTACCGCGACTAATTAACCCGGTGAACAGCGGCGCCGAAGCAGCCGTACGCACCTACATGCAACTACTAGAGCAAGGCAAATATGAGGCGGCCACGGCGGCCGTACCCGTCAAGATCCCTGGTGATACTGGCGTTAACCTACTCAAATCCCAAGCCGCTGAAGGTGCTGGAGGTAAACTCAAACTCGTCTCCGTGAGTACCGGCATGGTTAGCGGCGACACCACCGCCATCACCGTTCGCTACATAGTGGGCGAAGGAGCGCCTCAGCAGGCAGTAGTCAGCGTTAAACCCAGCAAGGTTGAGCGCCCCTTTATTGGTAAATGGGCTATTACCACCTCACTGGCCCATACTGTGGATATTTCCGTCCCCTCAGCGGTAAACCGAGTTACAGTCGGCACCATTGCTGTCCCGCTGCCCTTAACAGGAGCAGATAAAAACGGTTACCGCCACGTCAAAGCCCTGGCCTATCCGGGCTCATATTCCCTTATCTCTGGCACGGTAAACCCCAAATATTTAACTGCGGGCCTAGCCGTTAGCCCCACCGGCCAACGTGAACTGGTAGTTAGCGAATCCCAGCGTGAGGCAACACTTAGCGTCAACCCCACCTCTGAACTCTCGCAATGGGCTCTGAGCTGGGCTCAAGAACAGGTGCGGGCCTGCGCTGAGGGTTCTGGCGGGGATGCCTGCCCCGCCCAGGTGCGTAACGTTGCTGCCTCCCAGTTGACGCTGCAGTCTCTGCCCAGTCGCTTATTAGAGATCGACGGCGACAAGTTCAGTGCCGTCGGGGTGATTCGGGTTAGCGGCCTAAGCAGCCGAGACAATGGCGTGCAAGTCTCAGTAAGGATCGACGCCACCTACACCTTCGACGCCGCCGGCAACCCCCAAGCCCAACTTGTTCCCCAATAGCCGCGAGCGCCGTCGTCGTAAATAAAACCGCAGCAAAAAGCGGGCCCGCACTTTAAGTGAACCCGCCATTTAATTAAGTCAGCTGACGCAGGCGGTGCCAGCTAAAGGCTATTAAGCCAGCCGTCTTAGCTAAAGCCGGCAGCCCCAGGAGCGAACTAGTCACTGGTGCGAGCCAAATCCCAGCAGCGCGCCCCGCCGGTCATGCCTGCCTCATTGGGGACCACCACGACATCCTCGCCGATCTTAGCCAAATTGGAGGCGGTGATCCGGCGCGAGTTGCCGCCGCCCAGGTAGAGGCGGTCCCACACGTACATCGGTCGTAGCGCATCAACCACCAGGCGCACGCGCCGTGACCAGTGCGAATCGCCCAGACGCAGGCGTTCATGCTCACCAATGTAGTCGTCATAGGTTAGGCCCCAGCGGATCGGGCCCTGGGAAACCTCCACGTGTGGGGCTAGGCGACCATTATCAAAAATGGCGTTACCTAAACCGGTCCCTAGCGTCACGATCATCTCCAGGCCCTGGCCGGTTACCACGCCCGCGCCGGCCACCTCGGCGTCATTTAGCACCAAAGTGGGTAAATCCAGTTGGTTTTGCAAAGCTTCACGCATATCAAAGCGTGCCCACAGCGGCACCAGCTCAGGCATCACCTTGGAGCGCGGGCCAGACTTGGTGATGTAGTGCGGCGTCGTGATCACCACCCCGTGGCGGATCATGCCCGGCATACCCACGGTGATGCGATGCGCCCGTGGTAGCTGCTTGGCCAGGTCAACGATGGTTTCTACCAGGCGCTCAGGGGGGAGCGGATAAGGCGTGGGAGTGCGTAGAGCTGGCGAAATAATGTTGCCCGCGCTGTTTAATACGCTGGCTTTAATGCCGCCGCCGCCGCAGTCCACGCTCAGGGTCGTTACGTCACTCACGCCCTTACCCTAGCGCTGATGTGCTCAAATGGGTGCATGTTTGGTTACCGTGATTGCGTTGTCGAGCCGGCCAGTGGGGCCGAGGCGGGCGCCGAGCCGGCCGGTGGGGCCGAGGCGGCCGAGATGCAGATTAAGGGCGGCGGCGAGGCTGGCGGGCTGGCCGGGGCGCACCTGGAAGGGGCGTGTGCCGAGGAGGCCGCCGGTGCCGAGGCGCAAAGCCCACAGCTGGCAGCCAACCTGGCAGCAGCCCTGCGCCCCAAGGTGCGTGTGCGCATGGACCTGGCCTACGACGGCACTTTCTTTCGCGGCTGGGCCGCCCAACCTGGCCTGCGCACCGTGCAAGGGGAGCTAACCGAGGCCCTATCTACCATTTTGCGCGTCCCCGTACAGCTCACCGTTGCCGGCCGCACCGACGCCGGGGTGCACGCCAGCCACCAGGTGGTGCATTTCGACGTCGACACTGAAGCCTGGCAAGCCCTATCTGGACGCAACGGGGTCGACCCTGCCCAGGCGCTGCGACGTCGGACCCAAGCCCTGCTCAAACGGGCTGCAAACCCCAAAACTACCTCGCGCCCGGAGCCGGGGCTGGTGGCGCTGGGGGAGAGCGCGGGCAACGGGGCTGACATCGTGGTGGGCGCGGTGAGTCAGGTGAGCGGCGATTTCGATGCGCGCTTTAGTGCCCTGCGGCGCACCTACCGTTACCGCGTGGCCGACGGCGTGGCGCGGCACGACCCCCGCCTGCGCTCCAGCGTGCTGTGGACTGACCAGGAGCTGGACTTGGAGGCCATGAACCGCTCGCTGCAGCCGCTGCTGGGGGAGCACGAGTTTTTGTCTTACTGCAAGCCACGCCAGGGGGCATCCACTATTCGCAGTCTGCTTGCGGCCGCGTGGAGTCGGCCCGAAAGCGGTGTTGATGCTGGTCTGGCCGTGTTTGAAGTTAGTGCCGACGCGTTTTGCCACCACATGGTGCGGTCCCTGGTAGGGGCCACGCTGACGGTGGGGCAGGGGCGCAATAGTGAGGAGTGGCCGGCGGCGCTGTTGGCGCGGCGTTCACGGGAGTTGGCGGCCCCGCTGGCGCCTGCTCATGGGCTGACTTTGGAAGCCATCACCTACCCTGAGCCGCGCCGCTGGGCTGAGCAGGCGCAGGCCGCGCGGGTTTTGCGCACCAGCGCTGCTGATGACTAAATGTAGTGGCTGAGTTGATGTGCCGGCGACGGCGGCAGGGGAGTGAAGGGGGTCGGGCGTCGTCGTTGTTGTTGGTGGCGGGGCTGAAGTATGTGGGCCAAGGAGGTGTCCCGGCATCGTCATTGGCTGGGCCGGAGGCGCGGGCGCACAAAAACTGACATTTCGTCCGTTGCCTATAAAACCCCATGAATTTTTTATAGGGAAGGGATGAAATTGCCTGTGTTTGATTGCCTGTGTTTGCCTGTAGTGGTGGGCTTCACGGGGGTGGGTAGGGTAAGAATCTTTGACCTAGTTGTATGCCTTGGGTAAAGTAGTCATGTCTTGCAGCACGTCTGTGCGCGCTTGCGGTGCGCTCCCACTCGCCCCACGCGCTACGTGCTCCAGCAACGTTCACCTGACCACGGTGGGTTATACAAAAAGCTGTGACGCTTCAACATCAGCTAAGTGTGCCCACCGCCAAGTAGAAACGAAGGCAAACGCCCGTGCGTACGTACACACCGAAGCCCGGCGACGTCGAGAAGAACTGGTACGTCATTGACGCCACCGACGTCGTGCTGGGTCGTCTAGCGGCTCAGGCCGCAACCCTGCTCCGTGGGAAGCACAAGCCCCAGTTCGCCCCTCACGCGGACACCGGCGACTACGTCATCATCATTAACGCTGACAAGGTCGCGCTGACCAACGGTAAGGCTGACAAGAAGTTCGCTTACCGTCACTCCGGTCGTCCCGGTGGTCTGACCGCCACCAGCTACCGTGAGCTACTGGCCACTCGCCCCGAGTTCGCCGTAGAAAAGGCCATCAAGGGCATGATTCCCCACACCAAGCTTGGCCGTGCCCAGCTCAAGAAGCTGAAGGTTTACACTGGTAGCGAGCACCCGCACCAGGCCCAGAACCCTCAGGTTTTCGAGATCACCCAGGTCGCTCAGTAAGCGCTCAGCGCACGAGCCTCATAACGTAAAGGACATATCGTGGCTGAGACCACCATCGACATTGAGGTACTGGACGAGGAGAACGCTCCCGCCAGCTACACCACTGAAACCGAGACCACCGGCGAAGGCCGTGGTCAGTCCATCACCGCTCCCGGCGCCGGCCTAGGCCGCCGCAAGGAGGCCGTTGCTCGTGTACGCCTAGTGCCCGGCACCGGTAACTGGACTCTAAACGGACGCACCCTGGAGGACTACTTCCCCAACAAGCTGCACCAGCAGCTAGTGCGTTCCCCGTTCACCATCTTGGACATCGAGGGTCGCTTTGACGTGATCGCTCGCATCCACGGTGGCGGCGTTTCCGGTCAGGCCGGCGCTCTGCGTCTAGGCATTGCCCGCGCCCTGAACGAGATCGACCGTGAGGCTAACCGCGCCACCCTAAAGAAGGCCGGCTTCCTCACCCGCGACGCCCGCGCTGTTGAGCGTAAGAAGGCCGGTCTACACAAGGCCCGCCGCGCTCCGCAGTACTCCAAGCGCTGATCGCGTTTCGAGCTTTATCTGCCCACACCCCGTCACCTGTACATGGTGGCGGGGTGTGTTGCGTTTTAACTGGTTGTGGGATACTTGCCTTATTCACTGAGCTTTTGCAGGAGGAAATCAATGGCTCGTCTATTCGGTACTGACGGTGTGCGAGGCCTAGCTAACGACCTACTCACCCCCACCCTGGCGGTGCAGCTAGGTGAAGCTGCTGCCCGTGTACTAACGGAAAAGTCGTCAGCTAAAGGCAACAAGCGTCCGCGCGCCATCGTCGGTCGAGACACCCGTGCTTCAGGAGAATTCCTAGACCACGCTATCTCCGCAGGTTTGGCGGCCTCCGGCGTCGACGTCACCCGCGTCGGGGTTCTTCCCACCCCCGCCATCGCCTACCTCACCGCCGCCCATGACATCGACCTGGGCGTTATGATCTCCGCTTCCCACAACCCCTTCCCCGACAACGGCATTAAGTTCTTCGCCCGTGGCGGCTTCAAGCTAGAAGACGCCGTCGAAGACCGTATTGAAGCCCTGCTCACCGCCGAGCACGAGCGCCCCACCGGCGCCGCCGTCGGCCGTGTAATTAAGGGTGAAACCGTAGCTGACCAGGCCTACATCAACCACCTGGTGGCTTCCACTGGCACTGACCTGTCCGGCCTGCGTATCGCCGTGGACGCCGCCAACGGCGCTGCCTCTAAGGTAGGCCCCGCTGCGTTGCGTGCCGCCGGCGCTGAAGTGCTGGTTATCAACGCCTCTCCCGACGGCCTAAACATCAACGCCCAGGCCGGCTCCACCCACCCCGAGCAGCTACAGAACTACGTTAAGTTCGTAGGTGCGGACATGGGTGTGGCCTACGACGGCGACGCCGACCGCTGCATGGCCGTTGACGCTGAGGGCACCTTGGTGGATGGTGACCAGATCATGGGTATCCTCGCCATTGGCGCTAAGGCTGACGGCACCCTGGCCTCCGACACCCTGGTAGTGACGGTTATGAGCAACCTGGGTCTGCTGCTGGCCATGCGCAAGCACGGTATCCGCACTGTTCAGACCGGTGTGGGTGACCGCTACGTGCTAGAAAAGATGCTCTCTGGCGGCTACGTGCTTGGCGGTGAGCAGTCCGGTCACGTCATCGACTCCATCCACGCCACCACCGGTGACGGTATCCTCACCTCGCTGCGTTTGGCGGCTCGCCTCAAGCGCTCTGGTAAGACCCTCAAGGAACTGGCCAGCGTAGTTGAGCGCCTACCCCAGTCGCTGATTAACGTCCCCAACGTGGATAAGCACGCCGCCTCCACTAACGACGCCGTCCAGAGCGCCGTGGCTAAGGCTGAGGCCCGCCTAGGTGAGACCGGCCGTGTGCTGCTGCGCCCCTCGGGCACTGAGCCGCTGGTACGTGTCATGGTTGAGGCTGCCACTCAGGAAGAGTCCGACGCCGTCGCCGCTGAGTTGGCCCAGGTGGTTAAGGACAACCTGGCTCTGTAAAGCGCCAAAAAATGCGTTAAAGTGCGCAGCTAGACACTGCAGCTAGAGACTAAGGCCGGCCCGAAATTTCGGGCCGGCCTTTGCTTGCCTCTGTGCTTGGCCTGCGTGGCAGCTAGGCCTGGCAGCCGGGGCGCCCAGCTCCACTTTGGCAGCTGAGCGCGGCAGAAGTGGGGTAGGCTGCCTTGGCGCTGCACGCCGTATGCAGGCGCCGCGCAATCCTACTCTTTGCGCAGGCGCATATAGTCCATGTGGTGGTTGGCGTCCTTATGTAGCAGCAAGGTGGCACGGGGGCGGGTGGGCTCAATGTTTTCAATCAAATTGGGCAGATTGACGGTATCCCAAATCTGGCCGGCCCCAGCCAAAGCGACGTCGTCGTCAATATCAGCATATTTACGGAAGTAAGAGTCAGGCTGAGTAAAAGCCGTGTGCTTCAAAGTCAAAAACCGCTCCAAATACCAAGAGCGAATATTGGCAGCATCGGCGTCAACATAGATAGAAAAATCAATAAAGTCACTAACCGCCATAACCGCCTGGTTGTTAGAGGCACGCGGGGCCGGCTGGAGCACATTTAGGCCCTCCAGCACCAGCACGTCAGGCTGACGCACATCCACCTTACGGTCAGGTACCACGTCATAAATCGTGTGGTCATAAAGGGGCGCCTGCACCAGGGGAGCGCCAGATTTAACCGCACTAATAAAATCAAGCAGGGCGCGCCGATCATAAGACTCCGGGAAACCCTTACGGGCCATCAACCCGCGCCGTTCCAACTCGCTGTTAGGCAGCAAGAAACCGTCAGTGGTCACCAAAGACACCTTGGGGGTGGCCTCAAACCGCGCCAGCAGGTGAGCCAGCAGGCGGGCGGTAGTGGATTTACCCACCGCCACCGATCCGGCCACCGCAATCACAAAAGGCACATGCGTAGGCTCAATCCCTAAAGTGCGCGCCACCGCCTGGCGGCGCATCTGCGTGGATTCAATGTAAGTCTCTAAAAGTGCCGATAGAGGCCGGTAAACCGCATCTACCTCAGGTAGCTCAATGGGGTCATCTAAAGAACGCAAACGTTCCAGATCGGCTTCAGTTAGCGGCAGGGGGGCGTTAGCGGCTATACGGCCCCAAGCTTCACGTTTAATCTCTATAAACGGGCTGTTCTTATGCCAGATGGGAAGCCAATCTAGGGGGTTAGCAAAATCGCTCACGGCTCTAGTTTGGCTTACAAACCAGCCAAAGATAAAGCTCAGACCTAAGCGGCCTGGGTCATATGGCCGCTACGCTGTGGGAATAGTAAGCAAACTCGCGCCTTTCAATCATTGTTTTGCGCATTAGATACATGATTCAATCAAGCTCATGTGTGGAATCGTTGGACATGTTGGACCGGTAGCGGTCCCCAGTGAACGTAGCCTAGAAGTACTATTAGATGGTCTTAGCCGCCTGGAATACCGTGGCTATGACTCCGCTGGCGTAGCCCTACTGACGGATGAAGGTGTATCCGTACGTAAGGAAGCCGGCAAGCTAGAAAACCTGCGGGCGCAGATCGCCGCCCACCCCGTGGCCCCGGCCAGTGCCGGCATTGGTCACACCCGTTGGGCTACCCACGGCAGCCCCACCACCGTTAACGCCCACCCGCATGTGGCCGGACACATTGCCCTGGTACACAACGGCATCATTGAAAACTTCCGTCCCCTGCGTGAAGAGGTAGAAAGCCTCGGCCGCACCCTAGTGTCTGAAACTGACTCTGAAGTTGTTGCCCACCTGCTAGACATCGCCTACAGCGCACTGCGTGAAGCCAACCCCGCTGGCGACCCGGCCCTGCAACTGCGTGAAGCTATGGCCCAGGTGACCCCGCGCCTGGAGGGTGCCTACGCCCTGCTAGCCATCGCCGCTGACGCCCCCGGCACTATCGTGGCCGCGCGTCGTTCCTCCCCGCTGGTTTTGGGTGTGGGCGAGGGCGAAAACTTCGTTGGTTCCGACGTCGCCGCTTTCGTAGCCTTCACCAAGCAGGCCGTGGAGGTGGGCGACAACCAGATCGTGCTGATCACCGCCGCTGGCATTGAAATTACCGACGCCGCCGGCCAGGTAGTGACCGAGCCGCACGGCTGGGAGGTCACCTGGGACGCCTCCGCCGCCGTCAAGGGCGGTTACGACACCTTCATGAACAAGGAAATCCACGACCAGCCCACCGCCGTGGCCGACACGCTGCGCGGCCGCATGGACGCCGCCGGCGAACTGCAGCTAGACGAAATGCGTATCGACCCCTCGGTGCTGCGCAGCGTGGACAAGATCATCGTGGTTGCTTGCGGTACCGCCGCCTACGCCGGACACGTAGCCAAGTACGCCATCGAGCACTGGTGCCGTATCCCGGTAGAAATCGAGCTCGCCCACGAGTTCCGCTACCGCGACCCGATCGTAAACGAAAAAACCCTAACCGTTGCCATCAGCCAGTCCGGTGAAACCATGGACACCATCCAGGCTGTGCGCCACGCCCGCGAGCAGGGCTCGCGCGTACTGGCAATCGTTAACACCTACGGCTCCACCATTGCCCGTGAAGCCGACGCCGTGCTCTACACCCACGCCGGCCCCGAGGTGGCCGTAGCCTCCACCAAGGCCTTCCTGGCCCAGATCACCGCCTGCTACCTGCTGGGTCTATACCTGGCCCAGCTGCGTGGCAACAAGTGGCCTGAAGAGGTGGCTGACTACCTGGCTAACCTGTCCGCCATGCCTGAGCGCATCCAGCGCTTCCTAGATGAGAGCGAAGAGCAGGTGCGCGCCCTGGGCCGCGAACTGGCTGACAACAACTCCTTCCTGTTCCTGGGCCGTCACGTGGGCTACCCGGTAGCCCTAGAGGGCGCCCTTAAGCTCAAGGAACTGGCTTATGTGCACGCCGAAGGCTTTGCCGCCGGCGAGCTCAAGCACGGCCCTATCGCCCTGGTAGAGGAAGGCCTGCCGGTATTCGTGATTGTGCCTACCCCGCGCCGCCCTGTGCTGCACGACAAGGTCATCTCCAACATTGAGGAGATTCGCGCTCGCGGTGCCCGCACCATTGTGATCGCTGAGGAAGAAGACCACGCTGTGGACGCCTTCGCTCACGATGTGATCCGCGTGCCCGCCGCCCCCACCTTGATGATGCCGCTGCTGAGCGTGGTGCCGTTGCAGGTGTTCGCCTCCGCTTTGGCTCAGGCTAAGGGCTATGACGTGGATCAGCCGCGTAACCTGGCCAAGTCTGTGACGGTGGAGTAATACCGCTAGACTCAAGGCATGTATAGCGGCATCGATGTGGTGGATATTGAACGCTTTAGTGACCGTATCGAGGCTAATGCCGCTTTAATGCAGCGGTTGTTTACTGCTGTGGAACTTCATAGTTGCAAGGGCGCGCTGCCTTCTTTGGCGGCGCGCTTTTGCGCTAAAGAGGCGGCCTTGAAGGTGCTGGGTCAAGCTGCCGCTCAGGCCGCCTCAATTGGGGGCGACGACGGCGCTGCTGGCTCGGCTGGGTGCGGCGCTAGGGTTTTTGGGCTCGACGACGTCGCTGACGTGGCGGAGGAGGGGCTAGTTCCAGCGGATCTAGCCACCCCTGCTCAGGCCAGTGCCCCAGCAGGGCTGAATTTTCGCGATATTGAAGTCACCAGCCGTCCCGGTCAGGCCCCCCAAATGCGTCTACACGGCCAGGTGGCGGCGTGGGCGCGGCGTTTAGGGCTGCACAGTTGGTGCGTGAGCCTAGCTCACGACAAAGTAGCCATGGCCCAAGTTTGGGCTAGCGGCGCCATAGCAGAACCTGACTGTAAGGTCAGCTCGCATGACGCCACCTTGGCCCGCTACCTGCTCAAACCCGAGGCTGACAGTCACAAATACTCACGCGGCGTGGTGCGCATAATCGCTGGCTCGCAGCGTTTTCCTGGCGCCGGGCTACTGTGCGTGGCCGGAGCCAGTCATAGCGGGGTGGGCATGATCCGCCTAAACGCCCCCGAGCGCGTAGAAAACCTGGTGCTAGCTGCCCACCCACAAATTGTTCCCGATGGCCCAGCCCTAACCGGAGCCTGCGACGCCCTAGTGCTAGGCCCGGGGCTGGACGCCCAGAAGGCAGATTGGGACGCCCTGGCCCAGTTGCTAGAAAACACCCCGGCAGTAATTGACGCCAGCGCCCTAGAACCAGTTTGCGCCCTGATTAAAGAGGGCAAACTACGTCTACACCCCTATCACATCCTCACCCCTCATGATGGGGAGCTGGCTCGCTGCCTAAACCTGTTCGCGGGCACGAATACAGGTGAAATTGCGGGAAAACTGGCAGATAAGGCGGATAAACCCCTTGGCAAGTTTGCTTCTCAAACTAGCCCCGCGTTGCAGCGGCGCATCCAGGGAGCCCAGCAACTGGCGGCATTAACCGGGGCTTGTGTGCTAGCTAAAGGCAATCGCACCGTGGTGGTAGACGCCAAGGCCCAAGTCCACCACCTGCCTGCGGCCACGCCCTGGCTGGCTACCGCCGGTAGTGGGGACGTGCTGGCGGGCCTGATGGGTGGCTTGCTGGCCCTAAACGTGCGCGCCGGCGCGGGGCATGTGGGCACCACTGTCGCTAGTGCCGCAGCCCTGGCCCCGGCAATTGCGCAGCTGGCTGCGCGCCTACACGCCCTAGCCGGACAACTGGCCGCTGAAGCAACCGGCCCAAAGACAACCTACGCAACCGGACCAAAGTCCGCCGGCGTCGTCGTCGGCCATCCCATAACCGCCCCAGAAATAGCCGCAGCCATCGCTAAAGCCTGGGCCCTGTACGCCAGTGCTGCAGCAAACTGAGCTGATGGCGGCTAAAAGTGGGACAATAGCGCCGTGACTGAGCAACCTAGTAGCTATCAAATTCCTTGGACGGGAGCACAAACCGCCCGTGCCATTATCGATCTCGACGCCCTAGCCGCCAATGTGGCCCAACTTCGTAAGTTTCACGGCGGGACTTGGATGGCTATCCTCAAAGCCAACGCCTACGGACACGGCCTAGGCCCCATGGCACTAGCCTGTATGCGTCAAGGCGCCACCTGGCTGGGCGTGGCACAGTTGCACGAAGCCCTACGCCTGCGTGAATACCTCGACGCCGCCGGGGTAAAGCCGGTAGATGCAGCCCAGCTAGTCCAAAACCCGGCCCTGGCTACTGCCCAAACCCCCAGGATTTTCACCTGGATCATGCCGCCGGTCAGTCCGCAAGAGGCCGCCCAGGCAGACTCTGGCCTGCGCCAGGCGCTACGAGCCAAGCTAGACCTATCAGCCTCCACCGTGGAAGTTTTGCAGGCCATCATCGCCGCCGCCCAAGCTGAAGGCAAGTGCGCCTACGTGCACCTAAAAGTAGATACCGGCATGGCCCGCGCCGGTGCCAACCTAGAAGACCTAGCTGACCTGGCCCAATGCGCTGCCCAAGCCCAAAGCCAGGGACACATTAAGGTAGTGGCGCTATGGTCGCACCTGGCCCGCGCAGACGAAATCCTCATCCCCGCCACCGGCCAGCAGCTAGAACGCTACCGTCAAGGCCTACAAATCCTGGCCGACGCCGGCATTGACGTGCCCGTGCGCCACCTGGCGGCCACCGCCGGCACCCTGTGGCACCCCGACACCGCCGCCCTAGACATGGACCGCTTCGGTATTGGTCTATACGGTCTAAGCCCCGACCACACCGTGGCCCGCGCCCAGGATCTAGGTCTGCACCCGATCATGCGTCTAGAAGCCCGCCTCACCCAGGTCAAGCACATTAAGGCCGGTCAAGGCGTCTCCTACGGCGCCACCTGGCAGGCCCCCACCGACCGCTGGGTAGGGCTAGTGCCGCTAGGCTACGGCGACGGCATTTTGCGTAGCGCCTCCGACCGCGCCCCCATACTGGTTGGCAAACAACGCACCCACATTGTTGGGCGCGTATGCATGGATCAAGTTATTGTAGACCTAGGTCCCACCAGCAACCCGGACGGCACCCCCCGACCCGCCCCCGCGCGCGCTGGCGACCTAGCCATCCTCTTCGGCGATCCCGCCCCCTTAAACGGCCCGGCTAACCCGGCCATCCCCACCGCTGAAGACTGGGCTACCGCCTGCGGCACCATCTCCTATGAGGTGGTCACTCAGCTACGCGGCGCCCACCTACCGCGCTACTACGTTTCCCAAGGCTCCTACAAATTAGCGGAGATTCCCCAATGAGCACATACGTCACCCACACCACGGATGCCGATTCCACAAGGGAATTCGGCGCCCGGCTAGCCCCGCTGCTGCAAGCCGGAGACCTGGTGATGCTTTCAGGCGAGCTAGGTGCCGGTAAAACCACTCTGGCTCAAGGCATCGGCTCAGCCTTAAACGTACGTGGGCGCGTATCTTCACCCACTTTCATCGTGGCGCGCGTGCACCCCTCCCTGGCCGGCGGCCCGGACCTGGTGCACGTAGATGCCTATCGCCTCACCAGCCTAGAAGACCTCGAAACCCTGGACCTGGATTCCTCCCTGGAAGAATCCATCACCCTGGTTGAATGGGGCGAGGGCATGGTAGAAGGCATCAGTGACAATCGCCTAGAAATCAAGGTGGAACGTCCGCAGGGGGGACTGGCAGGTGCCGATGCTAGCGGCATCACTGACCTGGGCGGCGTCGACGACGGCGCCCGCACCATCACCCTTACCGGCTACGGTCCGCGCTGGGAAAAAGCGCTCAACCAGTTCTAAGCCATGAACTGGCAGGTGGCTAGCCACAGGCAGCTCAGTTCACTCGCGCTCGCGGCAAAAGCGCCGGGTTCTTCGCCAAGTGCGTTGCCAGGCTTTTTGTCGCGAGCCTTGCCGGGCTCTTGGCCGGGGTCTTTGCTGGCGGCAGGCCTGGCGCTGGTGACGCTAGTTCTGTTGGCGCTGGCAGGCCCGGCTCGGGCCCAGGTGGACCAAAACTACCTGGAGCAGTGGCTCAAATCGAGCTCCAATAATGCTCTTAGCGCCACCCAGCGCACCCAGGCGGAATTCACTACGCCTGCGCATGTGTGGAATGTTTCGCGCTCTGACAATGGCTCTGTGCAGGTGGTGCGCAGCCCGGAGCAGTGGTACACGCTGGTACGTCTAAATGGGGAGCTCAAATTTGTGCTGCTAATAAACGCAACCGACGCTAAAACCACGGCAGTGCAGATAGCTGACGCAGCTTTGGCGCGTTCACTTGCAAGCCTGGGCACCGGCCAATATCCGGTTTATGAAGCTCAAGATGCCGCCTGGTATCAACTGGAGGATGGCCAGCTGCGCCCGCTGGGAGCTAAAGCCAATAAATTGCAGCGCGGTTCAATCTCGGTTTCTGCCTATATTTCTATACGTGATGTTAGGCACTCTGGTTCGCCCACTGCGTCTGCCGATGAAAACACTTCCGCCTGGTCTAGCTGGGCGCTTTGGACCATGGTGGTACTGGCTTGCTTGGGTTTAATTAGCTTGGCTGTCCTGGAAAAACACACTAGTAAATACCGGGACCTGGAGGGTCAAGGCGGCTCTAGTAAACGTAAGCCGCGTCAGGCAGTGATTGAAACTCCAGCTAAGGGTAGGGCTCGCCCGCAGGTGTCGGTGCACTCAGCTACGGCAGTGCCGGCCTCACAAACGGCAACTGCGATTGAGAAAACTAAAACCGAAAAGGAATAGGCTTAGCTCCGTGCGTATTGTCTCCATCGACTCCTCTTTAGCGTCCGCTTTGGCATTAATTGAGCTTAGCGACGGCGTCGCTACCACCGTGCGTCAGCAGGTGGGTACTGACGCGCGCCACCACGCCGAATCTTTAGCCCCCATGCTTAGCCAGGTTTTGGCCGGCGAGGCGGTAGATGCCATTGCGGTGGCTACCGGCCCGGCTCCCTTCACTGGTTTGCGTGCTGGCCTGGTGACGGCGCGGACTTTTGCGCGCGTGCACAACCTGCCGCTGTGGGGAGTTAGCTCTTTGGATGCGCGTGCTCGGGCTGCTTTTGACCGTCTTGGCCAGGCGGGGCAGGGTAAGTGCCTGCTGGTTGCTAATGATGCGCGCCGCAAGGAAGTTTATGCCGCCCGCTATCAGGTGAAGGGTGCCGACGACGTCGAACGCCTAGGTCAGCTGCACGTGCTAAGCCCCGCAGCGGCCATGGAACTGGGCGAAGTTGACTACGTAACCGGCTCCGGCGTGGCCCTATATCCGCAGCAGCTGACCGGCACCGAAATTGACAGCCAAGACCCGATCCTGGAGCAGCTGGCACGTATCGCCTGGCGGCGCCACCAGCAGGGGATTAACCAGCCCACCGAGCCGCTGTATCTGCGTCACGCCGACGTGCAGATGCCCAAGGCTCCTAAGCGAGTTATTTGATGCCCACTTTGCGCCTGCGCGCAATGCGTAAAGCCGATCTGGGCTGGGTGGCCCAAGCTGAGCGTCAGCTTTTTTCTGCCGAGGCTTGGAGCCCCCAGTTACTGGCCAGTGAACTGGGCGCAATGGAGTCTCTTGACGACCGGATTTATGTAGTAGCCGAGGTTGACGCAGCTATGGCTGGTTACGCCGGGGTGTGGCTGGGCGATAGTGCTGACGTACTGACTATCGCCACCTTGCCCCACTTTCGCCGTCAGGGGGTGGGGCGAGCTTTGCTTAAAGCTTTGCTCGACGCTGCCGCTGAACGTGAGTGTGAAGCAGTGTTGTTGGAGGTGCGGGCTTCTAACGACGGCGCCATTGCGTTATATAAGGGAGCTGGCTTTAAGGCGATAGGTAAGCGGCGCGGCTATTACAGTCACCCGCGCGAGGACGCCGTCGTGATGCGCAAAAAACTAGCCGCACCTAAAGTGGGGCCGGTAGGCAGCTAGAGACTTTTTAGACCGGTTAAACCCTTATAAAAAGGCTGCAGGTTTATTTAGTAAATCACGTGTGCCCTAATAAACCCCAAGTGCTCTGCTTCTCAGTGGTCGCTGACACTTGTGCAAACATTTGCATGACCCCCACTAAACCGCGTTATATCAGCGTAAATAGCTATACGCAGAAGGCGTATTAAGCGCTTTCTGGACCACTTAGGACTTAAGGCATGTGGGCGCTAGATAGCCTTGTGACGTGGCCAAATCAAATGTTTCTCCCAAGAGGCAGACTGCTGGACGTACGACCGTCGCGATGAAGCGGATCATGGCGTACAGCGGTCTGTTCTTCCTCTTCTTTGTTCTATTCCACGCCTACGGCAACCTCAAGTACTTTGAAGGTGAGGACGTCTACAACGGCTATGCCGCTCACCTGCGTACCATGTTCATGCCGATCCTGCCTCGTGAGGGTCTGCTATGGATTCTGCGTGCGATTATGGTCGCCTGCCTCGTTGGGCACGCCGGCGCTGCTTTCCACCTGTGGCACCGTAACAACAAGGCTCGCGGTAACCAGAAGTACGCAGTTAAGAAGGCTCACGCAGAGTACGCAGCTTCACGCTACGCAAACCGCACCATGCGTTGGGGTGGCGTGATCCTGGTTCTGTTCATTGTGTGGCACATCCTGCAGTTCACCACGCTGAACGCCACCCCCGGTGGTCACTACGTGCACGGTGACGCCTACAAGAACATGTACCTCGGCTTCCACGATGCCCCCTGGACCTACGCCATTTACTTCATCGCCCTGGCTGCGCTGGCGCTGCACGCTTGGCACGGTGTTTGGTCCGCCCTGCAGACCCTGGGTGCTATCCGTGGTTCTGTAATTCCTGGCGTGCGCATCATCGCCACGCTGGTTGCCCTGGCCCTGTTCGTAGCCTTTATGGCCGTGCCTACCGCCATCCTGTTTGGTTGGGTAGACGCGCCTGCTGCTGGTTCGTGGACTGCACTGCACGGCGCAGTCGCTGGACACTGAGAGAGCGTGAAGATAAATGAGTAAAGTTATCGATGGCCTGTACCGGGTTGGCGAGGATATCGCCGATACCAAGGCCCCGCATGATGTTCCGATCGAAAAGCGTTGGGAACAGCGTAAATTCCTAGCTAAGCTAGTTAACCCGGCTAACCGCCGTAAGCTTGACGTGATTGTAGTTGGCTCCGGCCTGGCCGGTGGCGCTGCTGCTGCCTCCCTGGGCGAGCAGGGCTACAACGTCAAGGTGTTCTTCTACCAGGACTCTGCCCGTCGCGCCCACTCCATTGCGGCCCAGGGTGGTATCAACGCTGCTAAGAACTACCGCAACGACAACGACTCGGTTTACCGCCTGTTCTACGACACCGTAAAGGGTGGCGACTACCGCGCTCGTGAAGACAACGTTTACCGTCTGGCTGAGGTCAGCGCCAACATCATCGACCAGTGTGTGGCTCAGGGTGTGCCCTTCGCCCGCGAATACGGCGGTCTGCTAGACAACCGTTCCTTCGGTGGTGTGCAGGTGTCGCGTACCTTCTACGCTCGTGGCCAGACCGGTCAGCAGCTGCTGATCGGCGCCTACCAGGCGCTAGAACGCC
>ERZ772779.407-NODE-407-length-20671-cov-7.613019_pt1 | contig 20671 bp, 19 predicted proteins | sample MGYA00511360_ERZ772779 | MGnify/ENA primary metagenome ERZ772779 (study PRJEB29015, sample SAMEA2738112) | human oral metagenome | biome: human oral; feature: human-associated habitat; material: saliva | place: China | collected 2231 ...
TGGTACTGCCCGACCCCTTTCGGACGGTACCAAGGGTAGAATAGTATATTCTGACGAAAGGTGGATAAAATATGAAACGAAAGAGTAGATTTGGAATTGTGATGATATGTATGATGGTTTGGTTATCGACTATCTGTATTCTTCCAACATTGGCTGCTGGAAATGTGGTAATCCCAGTAAAGCAGGTATTTACTATGGGAAATGCACAACATCCAACATCTGTGAGTCGTACGTTTACATATACTTTGACAGCGGATAATACAACATATCCGATGCCTACAGGATCCACAGGTGGAGTATATACATTCACGCTAACGGATAGTGTTGAAGAAAACATTGGGCCAATTATGACGTATACTACCGCAGGTGTATATACATATAAATTGAAACAAACTGTTGGAACGACACCAAACTATACATATGATCCGATTGAATATGATGTTTTAGTATACGCAGTTGAGCAGGCTGGTGTATTGCATACGGAAACAGTTATTAAACTTGCAGGAGTAAAGTATGAAAAAGCAGAGTTTAATACTGCATATAATGAGGTTTTACCAACTCCGACACCTACTCCAACGCCAATCCCAACTCCAGTACCAACACCAACCCCTACCGTAACACCAACTACACCATCAGCAGGTGGAACAAATCTTTTCCGTCTACCTAGAACGTTTGATGGAACACAGTTGATGTTCTGGACATTTGCACTAGGTACATCACTGGCAATGCTAGTGATAATAGCTATGTATATTAAGAAGTATAAACATTCTAAGTAAGAATATTCATAATACAAAACAAATGAGCGAATAGCATATTCCACTGCTACTCGCTCATTTTGTGTCTAGAAGTTTGTGCGACAAGACAATACTTGCCCGATTATTTTTACTGGTAACTCTTTTATCTCTTGTGGGGTGAAGTAACGGCTTGCAACATCTGGGTTAGCAGCTTCAAGAATCATCATCCCTTTTTTATAGATAACACGTTTGACGGTGACTTCTTGATCAATCATGACAACCGCAATTTTACCACTGGGAATAGAATCACATTGGCGAACTAATACAAGTGAGCCATCCATGATACCGATACCCGACATGGAATTACCGGTGATGCGTAGGTAGTAATCACCATTCTCTCTTTCTTTTAGAGTTGTTTCTTCTTCGCCAAGATAATTCTCTTCCGCAAATAAATCATATCCAGCTTTTGCATAACCAAGAATTGGTAAGCGAATGGTTGTATCCATTCCCATTAGGATAGGAGTGATGTTGTAACCTAATAGTTGAGATAAGATCTCGGCAGTATCATCATTGACCTTCTTAATTTCTCCACTAGACCAACGTGCAACAGTCGAACGAGAAACATTACATCTGCGTGCAAGTTCAGAATCACTACATCCTGTTTTTGTTTTATATTGGTGAATCATATCTTTTAGTGTCATCTACATTACCTCAGCATTAGTATAACAGATTTGCGACAATTAAAAGATAATTAATTTATAAATGTTGCGTATATGATTGAAATACGCAACGCAAATCGATATAATACAAATAATGGGAGAGAGATATGCAGCTATATAAGAAATATGTAGATGTCGTGGTGATGCAAAGAAAAACAGGAGAATTACGTCCACTCTATCTATGTTGGAATGATGGACGGGAGTATAAAATTGATAAAGTGCTAAGTCACTCTAGGAAAGAGTCTTGTGTCGGTGGTTGCGGTATACGTTATGTATGTATTATCCAAGGTAGATGTAGGAACTTATTCTTAGAGAAAGATCGATGGTTTTTAGAGAGCTACCAACCATGATACAAGTAGAAATACAATATTTTCAAAAACGAAGTATATCAGTAGATGTTATCTTCTATAATAAAAGGGATAGGTGATTTCTTTCTTACGATATAAGTTTGCAAAATAATTCAGCGTTTAATTAGATGTTATTTAGAAGTCTAATTATATTTTGTGCTGTTATGAATTGTTGGAATAGATACATCAGAAAATGCTGGATGACACCTACATAGAAACTAGGTTTAGACACATGTCATAGGGGGAATTATGAATTATAGTACAGATAGACCAATTGAAAAAGAAGAGCAAGATCTTTTAGGAAGAGCAACTTTTTCAAAGCGATTAGGGCAAACAATTTATGAATATGATTTTCAATCTGGACTAGTAATTGGTGTTTTTGGGAAATGGGGTAGTGGAAAAACATCAGTTATTAATATGGCATCTGCTGAAATTGAAAAATTAGCCAAAAATGATAAAAATAAACCAATTATTTTTAGATTTTCACCATGGAATTTTTCAGATAAAGATAATCTAGTCAGTTTATTTTTTGAAAATTTAAAAAATAAACTAGAAATTCAGTCTGATGAGAGATCAAAAAGGAATGTAGGAAAAGCATTGCGTGATTACGCTGGTGCTCTTGATGCGCTATCAATAGTTCCTGTAATTGGATCCGGAATGGCTGCAATAATAAAGACAATAATGCAAGCTGAGGGCTCAAGTTTAATGGAAATCCCTGATTTAGAAAAAACTAGAAAGAAATTGGAAGAAGAATTAATTAAGTCAGAAAAGAAGATTATTATAATAATTGATGATATAGACCGATTAACAAATTCACAAATTCGTGATATTTTCCAGTTGGTTAAACAAGTTGCGGATTTCCCGAATATTATCTATGTATTGTCTATGGATAGGGATGTTGTTAGTAATGCGTTGGCAGGAGTACATAATATAGATGGGAATGAATATTTAGAGAAAATAATCCAAGTTCCATTTGAACTTCCTGATTTAAAGAAATCAAAATTAAATGAGATTTTCTTGACAAAGATTGGTGAAATTATAAATGAATACTCTAAAGAATTTATATTGGATCAGAAATATTGGAATAATGTAGTTATAAATTGTATAAATCCATTCATTAATAACTTAAGAGATGTTAATAGAATAGCAAATATTTTTCGCTTTAAATATGGTGCATTGTATCAAGAAACCGCTTTTGAAGATTTGCTAAGTATTACTGTGTTAGAAGTGTTACAGCCTAAATTATATAAATGGATTCGTGAAAATAAAGAATCTGTTTGCGGAGGCTATCTGCATGGGTTATCAATTGGTCTTGGCATAAAAAAGGATTATCAAAAAATATATCGGGAAGAGTTCGAACGATTAGGGATAAACTCGGAGATGGCGATGAATTGTCTCTCAACTTTATTCCCTATATTTGCTAAAGATATTAATAACTCAAAAAGTGGTATTCAACTCTCGAACGAGTTAAAAGAAAAGATGCGTATAGCTGATTCAGAGCGATTTGATTTATATTTTATGTTTGATTTAGATGATATAAAAGTTTCTAGAAACACAGTCAATGCTTGTGTATATCATTTAGACAGAGAACAACTGTACAATGAAATCAAAAATATTAATGAGAGTGGCAATATTGTTTATTTTCTAGAGGAAATTAATGCGCTAAAAAATAACATTCCTAATGGAAGAGTAGAATTGATTGCGTCTGCTATGCTTAAATTACAGGCTGAATTTAAAGGTGAAAAAGGGGTATCCTTTTTAATGCAGTCAGCGAGTGGAATGGCTTATTATTTTATTATGGATATTCTGAAAATACTAAATGAGGGTAAAGAAAGATATTGGGTTATTCGTTCTGTGTTAGAAGATGTTGATAAAGATGGCTTAGGTCCAATAGCTACAATTATTAATAGTATAGAACTTTCGTATGGTAGATTGGCAGCAGATTCAGAAAATAAAGAAGATGATCAAATTATTAGCTTAGAACATCTTAAAGAACTTGAAAAACTATATGTAGAGAGAATGCATGATATTACAGACTCTGAATCTATTTTAGAAATACAGGGGTATGATATCGTATTCTATTTATGGGATTGTTTCGATGAAAAAGGAGTTCAAAACTATTTGAAAAATATTTTTGAGGACAATATAAATAAACTTAAATTTATTTGCTCTATGGCTGGAAAATGGAATGGTACAAACGGATCTGGTTGGGCTATAAGTCAGGAGAGTTATGAAAAATATATAAAACCAGACGAAGTATATACGTTAATACAAAACATAGATAAGAAGGAATTGAATAAGATGTCAGAAATAGAACAAACTAAGTTGGCTTCATTTGTTCTAAATTATGAAAGAGACGTAAGGTATAAAGTTACGGAACAAGAAGCAAAAAAACTTGTAGATAGATGGAAATTAGAAAGTGTTGAGGAGATTAAACCGGATAATAAATAATATGATGAAGATTTTCTAATTATTTTTAAGCAATCAGAAGTGAGATGATTCTACAATTTTTTCGGAGATTTATAAGAGTATTTTTGATAAAATTTGATAAGTATTTAGAAAGTTGCAGTTTATGAAATTATGTTCTATACAATGAAAAAAACATTGTGAAATGGCTTGAAATATGTAAAAATATTTCAGTTACACATATTTTGTTTTATGTAGTGAAATGCAATTTACAGATTATTCAAAAAGAGTGGGAGAAAAATATGAAGCAGAAAAATAGTAAGAAAAAAATGATTCGTACAACAGCTGCAGGTTTATCTTTAGTAATGGCTCCAGTGTTAACAGCTAGTCACGTATTAAGTGTATATGCGCAGCCAGCAGTACTTACACCAGATGAGCAGTCAGCAATCAACAATTTTTTAAGTACACAACCAACAGATGGAACTGTACAGAATTTAGGTAAGATTGACTATACACCAGCCCCAAGTACTTATACATTCCCAGGTGCAGGAAATTATTCAACAAAGTTTAAGGATACAGCTCCACAACAAACTTTAACAGCAGATTTTATAGTGGATTATTACAATACAACGGATACATATAAGGTGAAAAACTGGAATACAGTTCAATGGTATGACACAAAACATATCACTCCTGGTGTTTCCGGTGGTCTTGTTGCATTAGCTGAGTGGTATTGGGCTCCAGAAGTAACATTTATCAAACAGTCTGACAACTCTGAGATAACACTTAAAAATGTAGGACTATCCATTTATGGCACGACAGGTGTAGGAGTTGAAGGTACAATTTATCCAGATGTATTCTTCCCAGATTTCCCAATCCCATCCAATGACCTAAGATTTACAGTTAACTACTTGGACGCAGTTGAAGAAACATATTATGTTAATGGAACCTACTGGAATTTTGTAGTTCCAATGCATGAAGATCTTCCGTATGACACAATCGTTACAATAGATGAGTCATTAAAGACTGGTGAAGTTGAAGAAGATGTAGCAGGTGCTTTAGGTAACAAGCAAGCTGATTACACAGGTAAAATCTCGAATAGAGATCAACGCGCTAGTGCAGCACTTCCGGTTGCAAATCTAGATTCAAGTAACTACATGCAGTACAATTCTGATGTAATTTATAACGATATCGAGAATGATTTCTTGAATACAGATGGTACTAATCGTAATCGTATTAATTTTAACTGGGGTGTAGCTGATGTTGGTGTTACTTCCTATACAGCTCCAGTAACTCGTGAGTTACGTGTTGGTATTGACTATACACACTTTGTAACAGAAGATGGTACAGAGTTACAGCCAAAGGTATATGGTTTACAAGGAGTAGCAAACTTCAGTGGTTATGAATATGTATCAACACATTCAGAACCAAATGGTGATAGAGTACATGTTTATAAGTTAGCTCCTACACCTGTAACAACACCATCTAGCGCAGCTACACCAAAGACAGGCGACACAACAAACGTATTCAGTTATGTAGCAATGATGTTTACTGGTTTAATTGCTGGTGTTGGTGCATTCTTTGTAAAGAGAAAAAAGTTTAACTAAATAAATAGTAGTAAGAATTCTTTACTCTCAATCCAATAATACGGATTGAGAGTTTTTTTGATGTCTTGTAATTTACAAAAAGTGTTAAGTAAAAACAAAATGATCTTAAAGAATGTCAGTTAATAAAATATTAATAATTTTAAAGAAGCATCTTAATTGCTTATCCATATAGTTGTCAGATATCATGTCCAAGATATTTCAAAATTTTGCATGCAGGCATGGAAACGCTGTATATATGCATTTAAGGAAAGTGTATATATAGCAATGCAAAATAATTGAAAAATGGAAACCAACTAAAAGAGCGTATATTAAAGGAGAAAAGAGATGAAGATATCTAACAAAAGGAAAATAGTTAATATAGCAACTTTAGGACTTGCATTGTTGATAACACCAACATTAACTTATAAAAGTGCAATCAATACTTATGCCCAAATAGCTTTAACATCAGATGAGGAAGCTAAGATTCAAACATTCTTGGCTACACACCCACAGAACAATGATATGACAAATATTGGCGAAGTGGCTGTTATACAACCATCCAATGGTTATACATTTCCAGGTGTAAATAACTACACTTCTTTATTCCAATCTCGTACTAGAAAGGTACATATTGATCAGGACTATGAATATATTATCCAGTCTAATGATGCAAATTTCGGAAAGAGAGTTAAAATCAAGAACTGGGCTAGTGTTGAAGCCTATGATATATATAAAATGTCTGATAGTAGTCCAACTCCTCAAAGTTATGAAGATGCATTTGTTTATGCCAAGGAAGTTACTTTGATTGTTGTGACTGATGGTTCTGAGTTTACAGTGAAGAATGCAGTATTTTCAGTAAATAATGCGGATGGGGATCGTACATGGGATACATTATGGTATAACCGTTATACTTTCGATATGCCTATTGAAGAAAACGATCCAAGATTTCAGGCTGAAATTGAAGATGCACATTTAATTCCTTTATTTGGTAATGGATATTGGACAATGCATTCAACAGTTACAGAGACTATTCCTTATGAAACAATTGTTAAAATTGACGAATCCTTAAAGACAGGTGAAGTTGAAGAGGACGTTGCTGGTGTACTTGGTAATAAGACAGGTACATATGACATTTCATATGGTGAAGAACTACAAGGTGATGCATACAAGCAATATACATCTGACGTAATTTATGCTGAATTACTTGAAGATTTAGCTACGGATCCAAGTGTAAATGATATACTATTTGAACCTTGGGGTAATGCGACTGTTACAAGTTTCTCATCATCACCAGCTACTAATCGTGTTCTTCGTGTAGGTATTGACTATACACACTACGTAACAGAGGATGGCACAGAATTACAGCCAAAGGTATATGGATTACAGGCTGTAGAAAATTTTGCTGGTTTTGAATATGTTTCTACTCGTACAGAAGCCAATGGTGATAGAGTGTATGTTTATAAGCCTGTTGTAGCTATTCCGGCTACTCCGACTGCGATTCCAACACAGCCAGTCGCTCCAACAGCTATTACTGGGGTTGTTTCAACACCAGTACAAACGACACCGGCAGTTCCTGTTGCTTCGACTCAGGTTACTGAAATATCTGCGATTCAGTCTACTCCAAAGACTGGTGATGCTGGTCTATTTACTTCAACATTCATGTTGTTTACAGGAATGATTGGAAGTATTGGAGCATTTATTACAAAGAAAAAGAATTCATAATAAATATGAAGAGAGTCTATCGATATTTAACGATAGGCTTTTATTATGGGGATGTTCTTCTCGTTTGAAGATATCTAGGGTGATGAACAAAACGGAAAAACATGCATGAGATAATATCAATGTTAACGTTAAATGATTTTGACACCTTAAGTGAAAAAAGCCAAAAATTAAACTAGTCTTCATCTTCTTCATGAAGTTGTTGCAAAGTACACTTTTTGTATGTGAGAATATGCTCGCAGGGCCTAGCAAATATAAGTTTTTAATCATCAGAAATCGTGTAGAATATATTTGGACGAGTTTGATGGTTTTTTTAGCAATGGCAAAAACAATTCAAACTAATAAAAATAATATACAGGAGAAGTTTATGAACGAACCGCTGATTTCTATTATTATCCCTATTTATAACGGGGAAAAGTACATTGATAAATGTCTATCTAACGTTGTTGCACAGACATATAAGAACCTTGAAATTCTCTGTGTCATCAATGGAACAACTGATTCATCAGAAGAAAAGGTAAGAGAGTGGATGCAGAAGGATGAACGTATCCGTATCTTAGTGACTGATGTGGCAGATTTAGGACATGCATCGAATTTAGGAATTGAAAATACAACTGGACCATACTTGTCATTTGTCGACGTGGATGACTGGGTTGAACCTGAATATATTGAAAAGTTGTATGGCGGTATTAAAAAGGGATACAAGATTTGCAAGGGTAATTGCGTCATGTATGATGGTGTAAAAAACCTACCTGCTTATCAAGGAAGAAGTTCGGGTGAGATATCCATTCGTGGAGCTTCCTTCTTATTGCCATGTCGAACAATTTCAGTTTACGACCGGTCATTATTTGAGAAATTAAGATACTTAGAATTCTCCTATTATGAAGACCTATCACTATGGCCTATTTTAATTGCGACTGCTGGATGTGTATATTACATAAACGATATCGTTTATAACTATAACCAAACAAATGAAACATCTATCATGACAGTTAGAAATGAAAAGCACTTAGTGTTAGATAAAGTATTTGCACATATCTTCTCAAATTTAACACCTGATTTAGATAGGGAAGTTAATCTTTTGATTTCGGCCTTATTTATTCAATCTTTCTGGACATCAAATTATCAGTATGTACCTAAAGATGAGGTGGGGCAAGCATATCTAAGACGCGTGAAACAAGTCGTAGACAATCGATTAGTAGGATACTACTACATTGTTGAGAATTTGCCAGTTCCAAAAGAAATGAAGGAGAGAATGATTCGTTTCTACCGGAACTAAATCTCATGATTAAGGGATGGAAAGATGAAAATTAAAAAGAACAGACAAAGAAAACAAGTAGTAAATACAGCCACATTGGGACTATCGCTCCTAATGTCTTCTACACTTTTAGTAGGCAATGCAGTATCTGTATACGCATCACCAACAATCTCAACAACTGAGCAGAATGCGATTGATGCATTTTTAGCGACACAACCTGTTGATGGAGATACAAGAAATATTGGAACAACAAATCCAACTGTTACACCAAGTACATATACTTTCCCTGGTATGAATAACTATGTATCTGTATTCCGTGATCCAAGTGGGGATATGAGACTAACACAGGATAGAGTTTATAGCTGCGCTGTTTGGGATCAGCATGGCGCATTTACATATATCAATGTGAAAATTAAAGACTGGAGTACAATAGATTGGTATAAAATAAAAAATACGCCAGAATTTGAAACGTCACCTTTTAATAGTGGCACTTATGGTAAAGAGTTCTTTTTTGCAAAGAAAATTACTGTAATTAATCAGGCGGATAATTCCGAGTTTGACATAGATTACCCAGTAATGATGGATGATGGTCATGGTTACTATAATCTAAATGAGCATCATCGTCGTACAGGCGCAAATGCGAATATCCCAATTGAGGCTAATGATTCAAGATTCCTGATTGAATTTCCGGATCCAGCGCAAGCAACAGAATATGTATATCGTGGATCGGGCGGTTATTGGACTATGACGTCCTTGGTAGATAACAAATATTCGTATGATACTATTGTAGAGATTGATGAATCATTGAAGACAAATGAGACAGTAGTGAGTGGTGGAACATTTGGAGAGAGATCAGCTACATTTGAACATGCAGTATTTGCAGTTAATCCAGCAAATGCGGATACGTTATATAGTCAATATACTTCTGATGTTATCTATAATATGATGAAAACGGATTTAGGTAATGCAGCAGCTGATGGCGATGTTATAACGAATAGTTATGGATGGGGTACTTATACTGGTACAGTTCATATTACGCCTTCTGTTAATCGTGTTATTCGTGTAGGTATTGACTATACACATTATGTTGCGGATGATGGTACAGTACTTAAACCAACAACATATGGTTTGAATCCAGTTGATACAATTGCTGGGTATCAGTTTGTGTCTTCTCATCGTGAAGCGAATGGTGACTTAGTGCATGTATATACAGTGCCTACTGCTCCGGTTACACCGGCAGTTCCTACAACACCATCTACACCAGCATCACCTGCAACACCTGCTACAGCGGATAAGACAAATGTGTTCGCTTCTGCGATTGCGATGATATCTGCTATTTTCGTTAGTGTAGTTGCGTTAGTAAAAAGACAAAAAAGAGTTTAGATAAAATGATACATAGGATGTTGATGAAGTGAGACTTTGTCACATCCTTTTTTCTTTGGAAGAGTCAGGGAATGAAGTAAAGTTTCCTAGCATGCGGCAGATAAATTAAGGAATATAGTTTAGATTTGCGATTAACATAATGATAGAACGATAGAAAGGAGGGAAAGTTATGCATAAAATCTATCTGTTCTGTAATGCGGGGATGTCTACTTCTATGATGGCAAGTAAAATGCAGAAGGTTGCAGATCAACATTCTCTAGATATTGAAGTAAAAGCATTCTCTGATAATTTATTAGATAAAATTATTACGGAACAAAATCCAGATGCTATTCTTTTAGGTCCACAGGTTAAGTATTTATATGACAAGGTTGTTGACCGGTATGGACATCTAGGAAAACCAATTTTCGTTATTGATACTGAAGAGTACGGTAACATGGACGGTGAGAGAGTTCTCAAACGTGCAATTTTAGAAATTAAAAAGAAGAAAGCAGAAAGCGAAGGTAAATAATTATTATGATTAAGGCTTTAGAAAAGTTCCTTATCCCAATCGCTGATGCCTTATCTAAGAATAAGGTATTAGTGGCTATCCGCGATGGCTTTATGTATGCAGTGCCAGTAGTTATCGTTGGATCCATTTTCCTATTAATCTCCAACTTCCCAATCGAAGGTTGGTCAGAGATGATTGCGTCATTTGCTGGTGAAGGATGGGAAAAATATTTTGATGCAGTAACTGCAGTTACATTTGATTGCTATGCATTATTATCTGTTATGGGTATTGCATATGCATATGCACGTGAAAAGGGTGTAGATAAGATCGAATCTGCAGTTGTTGCTCTTGTTACATTCTTGATGATTACTCCAATGAAACATGCAGCATTTGTGAATGCAGATGGCAAGATGTTCTCAGGTTTCTCATTTGGTCATTTAGGTACAAAGGGTATCTTCTTGGCAATGATTGTAGCAATCATTTCTACAGAAATTTTTGCATTTGCAGTTAAGAAGAAACTTGTTATTAAGTTACCTGATGGTGTTCCACCAGCAGTTATGGATTCATTTGCTGCGTTAATTCCTGCTGGATTATCCATGCTTGTATTCTTCTTTGTCAACATGATCTTCGTTAATACTCCATTTGGAAATGTACATACATTTATTTATCAAGTATTACAAGCTCCGTTAGTTGGCTTAGGTAAGTCTCAAGCATTTGAAGTTATCTATCAGTTCTTAAGTACATTATTCTGGTTCTTTGGTATCAATGGACCTGCTGTTACAAATACAATCTTCGCTCCAATTCATAAGGCATTAACATTAGAGAACTATGAATTGGCTAAGGCTGGTTTACCAATGACAAATGTATTTACATCAGCATTCTCAGATTTCTTCTGCAACTTCGGTGGTGGAGGATCTACATTAGGTCTTGTGTTGATGATGACATTTATGGCAAAGTCCAAGCGTTTAAAGACATTAGGAAGAATGGCTCTTCCTGCTGGTATCTTCGGTATCAATGAACCAATTATCTTTGGTTTCCCAATGGTATTGAATGTTATCATGGTAATTCCATTTATCCTAGCACCTGTTATGAATACAATTATTGGACAGCTTGCAACAGCAGTAGGATTCATTCCAGTTACATCCGGTGTTCAGTTATCATGGACAACACCTATCTTTATTTCAGGTTATCTGACGACTGGTTCGATTAATGCTGTAATCTTACAGTTGTTCATGTTACTTGCAGACATGGCTCTCTACTATCCATTCTTCAAGATGCAAGATAGTAAGTATCTAGAGGAAGAAGAGAAGTTAGCAAAGGAAAAGAAGAAGGATGAACTTGATGAATTGTCCTTCGATGATCTGAAGTTAGACTAATATGAAAGTAATATTGATTTTTGATTCCGGCTTAGCTGGAGCAGGTGGTAAGAGCAACCCTGATTGCACACTAAGTGCAACGCGAGAGATTGCTGGGACTGCAATGCTTTTAGAACCATATTTGAAAGAGATAGGCGGTCAGATTAGTGCAACACTTTATTGTGGAATGGATTACTACAAGCAGAATAAAGATGAAGTGGTTATGAAGATGACTGCGATGGTGAAGAAATTGGAACCAGATTTTGTCTTGTGTGGACCATGCTTTAACTTCCCTGAGTACAGTGAGATGGCTGCTCGTTGTGCAAAATTAATTGCAGAAAAAACAACGGCAAAAGTCGCAAGTATGATGGCAATTGAAAATCAAGAAGTGATTGCACAATATAAGAATGATATTACAATCCTAAAGATGCCTAAGAAAGGTGGAACAGGATTGAGTGAGTCATTTGAAAATATGGCAAAGTTCATTGATGCATCCGTAAATCATCCGGAAAATCTTGAAGCTTTAAAAGAAACAATTTGTTATTAGAATAAGTCAAGCCCGGACAAACTCTATCTGTTCGGGCTTATTTAAAAAATAGAGAAATTTATATACATGCATGTATATAGAATTAAAAGAAAAGAGATCAATTGTGAATAAGGAAGAGATATTTGCGCAGGTTGAAAGACGGAAACAAGATATGATTGATGATATCTGTACAATGGTACAAATAGATTCAAGACGTGGTGAGCCACAGGATAAAATGCCTTTCGGTATTGGGCCTGCAAACGCTTTGGAAAAAGCACTTGAAATATGTAAACGAGAGGGACTACCAACGAAAAATGTAGATGGATACATGGGTTATGGTAGTTTCGGAAATAGTGAAGAATATATTGGTGTTGTTGGACATGTAGATGTTGTTGAAGTTGGAGATGGCTGGATTGATCCACCGTTTTCTGCCGCAATCCACGATGGAAGAATCTGGGGACGTGGTGCACTAGATGATAAAGGACCACTTTTTGCGGCAATGTATGGCATGCTTGCATTGAAAGATTTAGGGATTCAGCCAAAGACAGCGATACGTATCATCTTTGGGACAAATGAAGAAACTGGCATGGAAGACATGCATTACTTTTTGAAGCATGAGAAAAAACCTCTTGTTGGTTTTACGCCAGATAATAAATTTCCAGCCATTTATGGTGAACGTGGTAGAGCGGTTATTGAGGTCTGGGGTGATGAACAGAAAGTAATTGCATTTGCGAATGAGTATTTCATGAATGCAAATATCAATGGTGATAGATTGGGCATTGCCGTAAAGGATGAGCATTTTGGTGAGATGAAGATTCGCAATAAACTTTTATTATATGCAAATAATCAGATGGGAATTCGTTTCTCACTGAGTTATCCAACTTGTGATATGGATAAGATCATGCAACAAATTCAAACAAAAGCAGTAGGTTTAGAAGTGAAATTAGTATCGAATTCACCAGTAGTGCTACATCATAAGGATTCGTGGCTTGTAAAGACGATGCAAAATGCGTATGAAGAAGCGACGAATACTAGCGTTAAACCGACGACAACAACAGGTGGAACATACGCTCATATTTGTGATTCCATTATTCCGTATGGACCAAGTTTCCCTGGGCAAAATGGAATTGCACATCAACCAAATGAATGGGTCAATATTGATGATTTAGTTGCGTGTGCGAAAATTTATGCATGGACACTATATAAATTGTGTACAGAACAAATACCTGAAAATCCATTAGAGGAGGAGAAGTTATGAGAAGACTAGGAGTTTCTATTTATCCAGAAAAAAGTAGTATTGAAGAAATCTTTGCATATCTAAAAGAAATGCATGATATCGGTGCAAAGAGAATATTTTCTTGCTTATTATCTGTAAGAAAGCCTGCAAATGAAATTAAGGAAGAGTTTACAAAGATTCATGATTACGCAAAGAGTCTTGGTTATGAAATCATCTTAGATGTAAATCCATCTGTATTTAAAGAATTGGGTGTAAGTTATACTGATTTAAAATTCTTCCATGATATTCATGCGGATGGTATCCGCATGGATGGTGGTTTCAGTGGTTTTGAAGAAGCACTTATGACATACAATCCATATGGATTGAAAGTAGAAATTAACATGAGCTCAAGTACCCATACAATCGATACAATCATGGACTATCAACCAAATCGTTATCAGTTGTGTGCATGTCATAATTTTTATCCACACGATTATACAGGATTGGATTTAGATTTCTTCTTGAAATGTTCTGAAAAGTTTAGACACTATGGATTGAGAACAGCTGCGTTTATCGGCTCTTTGGAAAAAGATGCGTATGGACCATGGCCTACAACAGATGGCTTATGTACGTTGGAAATGCATCGTCATATGCCGATTGATATTCAATTAAAACATCTAGTCGCATTAGATATGATTGATGATATTATTATCGCAAATTGTTATCCAAGTGCAGCAGAGAAAGAAGCATTAAAGCATGTTTCTTTAGATGTTGTAAATTTCAAAGTTGAACTTGAACCAAATATTCCTGATACAGAAAAGAAGATCGTATTAGAAGAACTACATTTAAATCGTGGAGATTTAAATCCATGCATGATTCGCTCAAGTCAAAGTAGAGTGAAATACAGAGGCCATCACTTTGATGTATTCCATGCGCCAGATATGATTCATCGTGGTGATGTATTGATTGATAGCAGTGAGTATGGAACATATGCTGGAGAACTGCAAGTCGCATTACAGGATATGAAGAATAGCGGAAGAACTAATGTAGTTGGACATATCCGTGAAGAAGAGCTCTTTATTCTGGATAGTCTAAAACCTTGGCAAAAGTTTAGATTTACGTTGTAGTATTTTAGAATTTTCGTTTGAGATATGAAAAAGAAGATGTACCAGGAGAAGTATCCTTGTGGCATCTTCTTTTGATTTTATGAGATGAGATAACTCATGAATTCCTCATATGTGTTACTTGAAATTAAGTGCGATAACTTTTCGTAATCATCTGTAAGGGAAGCAACCCAATCAAAGAATGGTTTCAGTGTTGTGGTATCAGGTTTATCGATCGCTAGTAAGAAAATGAGCTGTACCTCATACTTGCCCCATAGAACTGGCTTATCTAATAACATAATTGAAATCGCGGATTTTAGACAAGAGGAGTCAATTGGGTGTGGTGTTGCAAAGTTAAAATTAAACGATGTTGGTGATAGTGCTTCACGTCGCATTACAGATGGGTAGAATGCATCTGTTACAATAGAGGCTTTTTGAAGTTCTTTTGACATGAACTCTAAAATCTCTTGTGGTGTATTGAAGAGTTGATGATTATAGAAGAATTGTTTTGATATCAATCCTTTTAGATTTGTATAGAACTCTTTTTGCGTACGAGCTCGTTCAATTTCGTGAATCATTTCGAAAAGTTTAGCTTCATCATTTTTGCCGCACAGTAATGAAACTTCAACAGTTGGAATCTTCAGGTTATGACGTAGTGGAATTGAGCATATTAATAAGTCTGGCTCATCCGCAAGGATGAGTTCTTCCTGGAAGTATGCATACACTTTGACAATCTCGATGTGCTCATAGAATATTGTTTCAATCTTTTTGCGTTGGGTGTAAAATGCCTTTTCACCCAACGGATAAATCCATACCGCTATGAGTTTTTTAGAATGATAGATACGCTCGTAGGCTAGACCTAGATGTAATGTGATAAAACCAATTTCATCTTCATTGATATTGATATGTAGCCTATTTGCAAGGAAGGTTGCAGTACTTACACCCACTTCAAATATTAGTGGGAACTTACGTTTTATTTCTTGCAGGTATAAGTTGGTTGTGTGGGTTTGACTAATACTACGTTCAATTAATGATTGAAGATGGAGTGTTAGACCAAGTTTAAAGTCATCATCTTTAGAGAAGTCGATACCATGATGACCATATATGAATGCAATCAACTCATTGACGATATCACTGCAGAGTAATCCATCTGGCATATAGTTGGAGATTTCTGTATCACTGATTTGAGTAGGGTTGTTTCCCATCAGTAATAATGCAAGGATATTAACTTCACTTTCAATAACCTGTGCTTGGTATAAGATTGCGATTCGTTCGTAGAATTCTTTGGCAATCTTATATTCGATTGCATCGTGAATCTTGGAACTTGTGTATGTTGACTCGATGTATTTTCCGCTGAGAATACGATCAATGGAAATACTGATGTGCAATAGGATGGAAGGTAATGCATTTGCGTTAATTACATATTTGTGTTCTTGCAGTAATTTTTCCAACTCGCGTTTACATCTGAGTAAATCAAAGTTTTGATATAGATTAGCTAGCTCGTTGATATTTAAGAAATTTTGCTTGGTCTCGTCCATGAGAAGATGTTTGTATAATTTACGTAGTTCATTTTCAGAACCTAATAGGACGAGGTGGTTTGATGATTTCTTGAGCTTGAGATTTTGATAATTTGCTAGTTGTTTACGAATCTCTTTCAGATGTGCATCGAGAGTGTATTCAGAGATACATAATTGTTCTAATAAATCAGGAATATAGATAAAATCACGTGATAAGAGAAGTGATTTTAAAATATATAGATTTCTCTCAAGTGAACTTTGCAATAAGTTTTGTCGTTTTGATTGGAATTGTTGATAGTTTTCAGGGATGAGTGCATATCCACTTCGAAGATTTGAGGTAATTAGTTTCTCAGAATAAACTTTATTGATTGTATCTATATCGGAGCGAATCGTACGATTAGATACAGATAATAATTTAGCGAGTTCATTCGCAGTGAACCATTTGTTTTCTTCACGTAGGATGTGAAGAATCTTTTCTTGTCGTTTATTCATGATAATCACCTTTCGTAGCGTAGAATAATATTTTCCTAATAGTAGGAAAACAAAACATAGGAATCTATCTGATAATTGATTAAAATAGTAATAGAAAAAAGAGGGATAGAATGAAAGAGAAACTCATCGATTTTAAGCAGAAACAATCGATCCGTTTATTATTCAGTATTCTCTGTGTCATCTTTTCGGCTTTGTTGCAAACTTATGCCTTAAAAGTATTTTTAAGACCTGCCGGATTGTTGTCGAGTGGATTTACGGGTCTTGCAATATTAATCAATGTGATAGGCAGTCAACATCAAATACAAATACCGGTTGCGCTAATGATAGTATTACTGAATCTACCAGTAGCGATACTCTGTGGTAAGTCTATTTCAACAAAGTTTACTATACTATCATCATTGCAATTTGCATGTGTGTCAATATTCTTAACTGTATTTAAATTTGATATTTTGTTTGATGATATCATGTTAAACATCGTTATTGGTGGTGCGGTGTACGGTTTAGGAATTGTGGCTGCGTTAGTGGGTAATGCAAGTACAGGTGGTACAGATTTTATTGCATTATATGTTTCAAATAAGACAGGTAAGAGTATTTGGACATATGTCTTTGTATATAACTGTATCTTGTTATGTATCTTTGGTTTTGTGTCTGGTTGGGAGCGTGCAGGGTATTCTATTATTATGCAGTTTGTATCGACCAAAGTCATTGAAAGTCTGTATCGAAGATATGATCGTAGTACAGTACAGATAACAAGTAAGATGCCTGAAGAAATTGTAGCGGCATATACAAAGAAGTATCGTCATGGTATTTCGGTTTGGGAAAGCTATGGTGGATATTCTCATCAAAAGAATTACATGTTGAATACTGTTGTTTCGACATTAGAAGTGAAGGAGATTGCACATTTGATATTAAGTGTTGATCCTCGTGCAATCATAAATGTATATAGAACGGATGATTTCTATGGTGGTTTTTATCGGAAACCGATAGACTAGGAGGATATTTGAATGTGGGCGATAATTGCGACTTGGCGAATGGCACTTGAAGGTGTACAGGAAGCAGGTAACTTATTAAAAGAAGGTAAGAGCAGTGGAGAAGCAGTTGAACATGCAATACGCTGTGTAGAAGATTTTCCATATTATAAATCTGTTGGATATGGTGGTTTGCCAAATGAAGAGATGATTGTTGAGCTTGATGCAGGATATATGGATGGAAATACAATGGCGATGGGTGCTGTGGCTGGTATTAAGGATTTTGCAAATCCGATATCTATTGCTAGAGAGTTATCAAAAGATACTGTCAATTGCGTACTTGTTGCAGAGGGTGCTGAAAAGTATGCAAGCAAAAAAGGCTTTGAAAGAAAGACAATGTTAACAGATAGAGCCAAGCAACATTATCGTAAACGTGTAAAAGAAGTACGCAATCAAGAACTTAAACCATATGATGGCCATGATACCGTTGGTGAAGTTGCATTAGATAGTGCAGGAAAGATTGTTGCAGGAACTTCTACGAGTGGTTTATTTATGAAAAAAGCTGGGCGCATTGGGGATTCTCCTATCGTTGGTGGGGGTTTCTATGCAGACTCTGAAGTTGGTGGAGCTACTGCGACAGGTCTTGGGGAAGATTTAATGAAGGGATGTATCTCTTATGAAATCGTCCGTAAGATGAAAGAAGGAATGGGGCCACAAGAAGCTTGTCAAAGAACGGTAGATGAGTTAGACGCAAAACTGAAAAAGAGTCGTGGTTTTGCGGGTGATCTTAGCGTTGTGGCAATTGATAAAGATGGTAATTACGGTTGTGCTACGAACATTCAAAACTTCTCGTTTGTGATATATCGTGAAAACGAAGAAGCAAAAGTGTATCTTGCAAATTGTATCGATGGTAAGACCGTGATTACAGCTGCTAGTCAAGAGTGGATGGACCAATACATGCAAGAAAGGATGGCACCGATTCAGGAATGAAAAGAGATTTATTTGAAGTATGTGCTGGAAGTGTACAGGACTGTATCAATGCACAACTTGGTGGTGCAGACCGTGTTGAATTAAATAGTGCTTTACATCTTGGAGGATTAACACCTAGTCTTGCGATGTTAAGACTGGTAAAAGAAAAGACATCACTTAAAGTTGTCTGCATGGATAGACCTCGAGCAGCTGGCTTTTGTTATGATGATGTCGAAATAGAGACGATGTTTGAAGATGCTAAAATCTTATTGGAGAATGGGGCAGATGGAATCTCCTTTGGTTTTCTGAATTCGGATGCGACAATCAATGAAACGGAAACAAAAAAGATGGTGGAGTTAATCCATCGCTATCAAAAAGAAGCAGTGTTCCATCGTGCATTTGATTGTGTGGATGACCCTATACATGCGATCAAACAATTAATTGATTGTGGTGTGGATCGTATCTTAACGAGTGGCTTACAGCCAACTGCACTACAGGGAAGTTCAGTCATTGCAAAATTACAAAGTGAATTTGGCAATCAGATTGAACTACTTGCGGGTAGTGGAATCAATGCGAATAATATTAGAACGTTGAAAGAACAAACAGGAATTCATCAATTCCACGGTAGTTGTAAAGAATGGTGTAAAGATCCTACTACTACAGTTGGAAATGTGAGTTATGCCTATCACGAAAGTGATGACTATGATTGTGTCAGTTTGGAAAAGGTAAAAAGTATCGTACAGGAATTGAGAGGTAAGTAAAATGGAAGGCTTAGAGTTAATCTGCTTTAAAATTATTGCGTCGGTAGGAGAAGCAAGAAATTCTCTTTTGAATGCATATCGTCATGCGAAGAGAAAAAATGTAGAAGAAGCAAAAAAGTGTATGCAGGAGGCAGAGGAGTTTTTCAATAAAGCACACCAAGCGCATGCGGAGCTGATTACACAAGAAGCAAATGGTGAGAACATCAGTGTGAATTTGTTGTTGGTTCATGCGGAAGATCAGTTAATGAGTATTGAAACACTTAAGATCATCGCGGAAGAGGAAATCTTATTTGCGGAAGGACTATAAGCATGAGTAAAAATAAGCAACTAAGAAAGAAAACAACAGAAACTACACAAAATAATCAAAATGCCTTTCTTGCAAGAAGAGGATTTGCGTTTGTCATCGATTTTATTATCACAAATCGTTTGTCACTATTTGTGACGGGGATTGTATATGGATTGATGAATAATGGAAATATTCAGATTCTCAATGGTTTTGAAGGTATCCAAACAACACAGATTCTTGTGTTATTGTTCAGTGTGCTGATTGCACACGGCTTCTACTTTGTCTTTGTGCCTGCCAAGATTACAGGCGGTTCAACAATGATGCAGAAGGTAATGCAAGTTAAAGTTGTGCGTGAAGATGGCAACCCAGCTACATTAAAAGATTTTGCGTTACGTTACTTCGTAGGTTCCGTTTTATGTGAGGGTTTATTCTATGATGCCTTTGGTGTTATTCTAAGTGGAATCTTCTTTGGCATCTTTATGGCAGAAGATATCAGTCGTATCATTTATATCGTTAGTGCAATTAGTAGTGTCCTTTCGCTAATTATGGCATTGATGGATAAAGGAAAATATCGATTCTTCCATGACAAGATTTCAAAGACAATCATGAAAGATGAATATGTCCCAAGTGGCAAGGTACTATAAAGTTTGTGAAATTATCCCATTCTGATACAAAGAATGGGTTTTTATATGCATGCATGGTTACAATGTATGAAAACAATCATAAAATATTGGCTATTAGATTGTGTGATATTCAACTTTACATGAGGGATTGAAATGAAAGCCGAGGTTTGCTATACTAAGTCGCGTAAATATTGAAATATATATTTGAAAGAAGGG
>ERZ772779.409-NODE-409-length-20664-cov-8.784948_pt1 | contig 20664 bp, 17 predicted proteins | sample MGYA00511360_ERZ772779 | MGnify/ENA primary metagenome ERZ772779 (study PRJEB29015, sample SAMEA2738112) | human oral metagenome | biome: human oral; feature: human-associated habitat; material: saliva | place: China | collected 2231 ...
TCAAATTGAATAGTTTCAACTTTTGGATATCTTGAATGAACCCACTTTACAATCTGTTTCTCATGTTCCTTTAACCAAGCTAGTTGCTTGTCTCTCGCCGTCGCAAAAATTGTATTTGTACGCCAATCTGGATTATTTAAATTGAACATTGTAAAACCTCCTACACCTAATAATGTGATTGTTCCTATAATGGCTAATTTTTTCTTCATATTCCACCCTCCAACCTTCTATACTTGCTTCATATCATTTAATTGTCTAAAGACACTACTCTTACCAGTATTATAAGATATTTCATTAATTTTTCATATAGTTTTATTAATTAAAATTGACTTATTCTATATAGCACTACCCTTTTAACGAATACTCGTATTAAGTAGAACACTTAGCTTTTGAATCATTGAGACACTATCCCCATATGCGTCATTAAAATATATCACGAAAAGAATTTTTTGAGATGTATCAAAAATGATACATTTGCATTTTTGTTTAATTCCAAATCCAATAAAGATCTATCTTTATGGTATAAATACAATAATCTAATCAGCGCTTGATAAGATATAAAAAAAGAAGGAATTAAACAGATCGCTTAATTCCTTCCGCCTCCTCTATTCTTCTATACTCATTAATTGTACAAATTCATAACCTTCTGCATCAACAATATAGCCTTCGTTTGGACGTGGAGATTTTTCGTTTGAGATATATGGGAATCGAACATATTCTTGGTCGCTGATACGCATTCCCATGAACACCTGTGTCGTCAATTGTCTGTGTAAGGTTACAAGCGTAGAGTAATTCGTCATTAAGTCTTTATAGTTCCCAACAAACACTGGTGTAATGCCGTACTTAGGACCATCTAACAGAAGCTCTTTGAACTGATTTTCTGTAATGTTGAGACTTTGTCCAAGGATTTGGATGTCTGGAATGATAATGAGTGATTGAGTATACTCACCAGGATGCGTCATACGTTCCTTCAAGTTGTCTAAGATGATATTCATTCCATCTTTAGCGATCAGTGTATCGCTGAAACGATGCGCTTCCTTAAATTGATCTAATGGTACTAATCCTAATGGGTCCACGATCACCACTTGAACAGGGGTCGTATATTGTTGCAACTGGTAAGCTAGTACTTTGTAGAACTGAGTAACACTTCGAACATTATCACTAACTAACGAGATGGCTTTATCTAATGTAAATGCAGCCACTTCGACCATTTCTCTCGTTAACCCGAGTAATACTTGATGGTTTCGTTCTGAACGGTCTACTTGAGCTTCTACCATTTCTGGTGTCACCACTTCCGGCAACATCGGAATTGGTTGTGGTAATGCACCTGTCCAATAACGAGACATTTCTTGTGCTTCTGCTTTCACTTGCTGAATCATCGATGAATTCTCTTCAGAAGTATACGGCACACACACTTGGAATGAAACGACTGTGTCTTGCTTCATTAATCCGCGACCACGGATATCTAAAAGTACTTGGCTTGTACGACCAACAATACTTGTAACGTCACTCTGTTCGAATAAGTATAGAGCAATTTTTGTTTTAAAGTTTGCTTGTAATTGTACACGCATGGCATTGAAACGAGACATCGTTGTGATGAGGTAAATTCCTAGAGAGGCCCCCTCACGCGCTAGAATATTAACTGTTTCGTTAAATGCTTCGCTAAAAGTAGCATCATTCACTCCATCAAAACTATCGATTGCAATAAATAGTGAAGGGAATGGTGTTACGGCGTCTCTGTTGTATTGTTGCATATTACTTGAGCGCGCCTCACTAAGAGCTGCCTTTCGTACCTTCACTTCTTTTTGAAGTCGACGTAATGACTTCATCACTTTCTCATTATCATCTGCTGTAAAGTAGTCCGCCACATGTGGAAAATCCACTAAAGAAATTAATCCACTCGTTCCAAAGTCATATAAATAGATGTGCGATTGCTCTGGCGTTGTTTTACGCATTACATCAATCAATGCATTTTGGATAAAGGTAGATTTCCCATAACCTGGGCTTCCAACAACCAGAATATGACCACAATCGTTGAAGTCAACTGTCAGTGGTAATTGTGCTTGTTGTTCTGGAATATCTTGATATCCTAATAAAAACTCAGGGTGTTTATTTTCACCCCAATAATGTTTAAATTGAATATCTTGGATATCTTCCGCTGCAATTCTCTCTTTTAATGGTGGAAGCCAAGGACTTGCGACCTTTGGAAGGTGTAGCGATTCGAATACACGCTTCGCTTCTTGAACGACCGCATCCAATTGCGTTGGCAATCGTTTCTGATTGCCGCTATCATCTAATCCACTTAAGTCTTTATTGATCGCTTCATACTGTCCATTATCTTTAATGGCATACACTGTCGTATCTCGGTGTGTAGAACGTACCGCTTCTGGTTCATAATCGGCTCCACTCCAAGCACTCTGGAATAATTCATAGATTTCATTGTTCCCAACTTGTAAGTATCCTCGACCCGTCTGCGTAATTTCTGCAGCATCTGGCGTTTTAATAATTTCACGCGAATCAGCCACATCTTGTACTTTCAATGCAATCTTAAACTTCGAGTTAGACCAGATTTGGTCATCCACTACTCCGCTTGGTTTTTGAGTCGCTAAGATTAAGTGAATTCCCAGCGAACGTCCAATACGCGCGGCGGATACTAACTCTTTCATGAAGTCAGGTTGGTTCGTTTTCAATTCTGCAAACTCATCCGAAATCAAGAATAAATGAGGCATTGGCTCAGTGGCTACACCCTCTTTAAATAATTTCATGTACTGATTAATATGGTTTACATCATATTCTGCAAATAATCGTTGACGCTTCTTCAATTCTGCTTGAATAGACACTAAGGCACGATTAGCTTGCGCCACATCTAAGTTCGTAATTGCTCCAACTAAGTGAGGTAGGTCCGCAAATAGGTTCGCCATCCCCCCACCTTTGTAGTCAATCAATAGAAATGCCACTTCATATGGATGGAAATTCACTGCTAATGAAGCAATATACGACTGTAAGGTTTCAGATTTCCCTGATCCTGTTGTCCCTGCCATTAGTCCGTGAGGTCCATGCGCTTTTTCATGTAAATTCAACATTAACAATTCATCACGGCCACGTAGCCCTAACGGTACTACCATTGTTTGATACGTATCATTTGTTGCCCAACGATGGTTCATATCTAACGCTTCTACAGAATCTACACCATACATCTCTAGGAATGTGACACTATCTGGAATCGCGTTTCGTAGTGTTTGAACATGCGTCACTTGAGCCAAGTCTCTTGCGAATTGTTCTTTGGCTTCAGTGGATAACTTCTCAAACGTCACAAACGGTTTATCCATATATTCGCCATTATGGAGGCGTAATGTTCCTTGACGATTTCCTTTGAAATCCACAACAGTGTTTACATGTTCTGGTAAGCTTTCAATCACATCTTCTACAAATAGATAGCTAATTCCAAGATGTGATAAATCTTCATTGATAAACTCCATAATATTATGATCTAGCATTAGAGATAAATCCGTAATCACAAATACATAATGAGGAGTAAAAGTTAGTTGTTTATTAGTTCCTGCTTGTTCAGCAGCCTGTTTGCGTTCTTTGATCATTTGATAGAGAGACGTTAACAATTGATCACGACTACGTTGATGATATACAAAACTACGACAATTAAACTGTTGAAGTTTCATATGCGGTAACCAACGACTCCATTCCCACAATGGAAGTTCCTCTTCACGAAACACTGGAACAAATTGCACATCATGGTAACTATGGAAAGTAGCCAACTGAATAATCGCTTGTTGAACTTGCTCGATGACTGTTCGACGAGAGCCGATATATCCTGTAGGCGCCGATAACAAATCATTAGTAATTGGTAGATTTTCCAAGTATTGATAATGAGCTACTAACTCCGTTACTTGGTCACTGATGGCTTCATTGTATTCTGTTAACTCAGATTTTTTATAATCGACTTTAAAACTTGGAATAATTTTCCCTGTTCCTAGACGGTACGTTAAAAAATCAAAGTGATGAGGCGTCTTTTCATAGAGACGTCTATCCGTCACCTTCGCCATTTCCATTACAGCGTCAACAGATGGATAGTGATAATTTAACGCTTCTTCCTGCTCTTTAGATAAGTCATAAAGCTCTTTATATTTCTCATTCAGATACGCTTTATAGTTCTCCATCTTTTTCGCTTTCAGACGTTTATTTTGTTTTTTGTCTGAGAAGAAACTGTGGACTGAGGTGATTAAAGTAATCACCGACATCCCCATCATCATAATCATCATTCCGCCATTTCCTGTAAGAAAATGCGTTGCCACCGTAAGCCCAATCATCGCAAGCGGCATGATAATTAATTTTAATAGCGATTGCTTCTGCATATTATCTTCAGTTGGTGGCGCTAAGATGCTCACCACATCATCTGGCTCACGTAAAATGAATCGAGGTGAACGGTGAAAATCACTAGTCTTATCCTCTGGTGTATCTTCAAAATCTAACTGTACAAGAGTTGTTTCAATCGGTTCGATACTAGCGATAAAAACTTTTTGCCCTTGAATTCTAATAAAATAGCCACTCGTAGAAAATAGATAATCTCCTTCACTCATCTGTGCAGGAGTTGTTACCAACTGCCCATTCAAGAACAGCTCTTTATCAGATACAATTTCATATCCTGTAGCGTTTGCTTGAATCAATAATTCTTGGCTTTGAGCAATGCTTACTGCATGAATTTCGTCTGGCCCGATAGTTAATGGTTCTTTGGTTAGTAACGTTTGTAAGCTATATTGAAAAACAAATAATTCTGCAACAGTATCGTTACTAAATGGAAGGCTATGTTTTCCGTTCGTGTAAATACGGTCCGCAAATGACACTTGTCCATTTTTCACGATTAATTTATCTGCAAATGCATTTTCCACAACAAAATCATCGCTTAGATGAGTTCCCACACGGTAAGCTCTCTCTTTTGAAATGTCGTAGATGGTATTATCTATCTTAATTAAACAAATCATTTACTGCCTCCGTATTAATTTTCTTTCGTTTTTTGTTGTGCTGGTAAATATTGTTTCTTTAACTCTTCTAATTTACCTTTATAACGGTTAATTTCCTCTGTACGTTTTTCAGACGTTAAGTTTGGATCTCGTTGAACGTCATCAATTTTCTTCGTCAAGCTGTACATTAATAATTGTGGATCATCTAAATAACTCGCAATATCCATTGCTTCATCTACTTTATTTTGACCGATCAGTACCCAATATCTTAGGTAATCTTCGTTTGTTTGTGCTGTAATTTTTCCAAGCACTGCTTTTTGTTCATTCGTTAGTGATTCTGTCATAATCACTGAATACGCAACGATATACTTATCTTCGGCAGAAAGAGATTTACTATCGATTGATTTTACATTCGTTACCACTTGTGAATAATCTTTTTCAATAAACGATAATCGTAGATTTGCAATTTGCGTTTGCTTTGGTTGTACCACAAACAAATTGAAAGCCAGAACGGCTGCTAACACCACTGCAATGACACCTGATAAAATTCCCACCAATTTCCACACAAAAAGTTTCCGTTGAGGTACGCGCACCATTTCTTTTGCTACTCGTTCTCTTTCATAGTCTAGATGTTCTTGCATTTTTTCTAGCACTTCTGAAATCGATTGAGCTGCAATAATCTCTTCACAGAATTTATGTCCTTTGTAAAATTCTAATTTCCCTTGAGATAATTCTGTAAACTTAGATTTCAAATCTAGTGTTGCTACAATCATTGATTTGTACTGCTTCAAAAATTCTTCTTCAGATAATCCTTCATAAGGAGGGACTTGCCCTTTTATTCCACGGAAAACAATTTTTGCGATTCCATCTTGTGTAAACACTACATTTTCTGGCGAAAGTGAGTATGTATATACACTTGCCTCTAATGGCGTAAATACTTTCCCTACATTAATTAAGTAACGAAGACGCTCTTCTAATGGTAATGGATAGATTTTTTCGAATTCTTGAGTATTTGCTGTATCCGCATGAATCATATAAGAACTTTCAACTTCTTCAATAGTCAATGGAACAGCTTCTGGAATGGCCACTTGCAAAAGCGTTAATGCCATAGCTACATTCCCTTTGAATTCTTCCTTTGTAACTTCAACACTTCTCACGTTTATTCTCTCTCTTTCTATAAAGTTTCGACGATTAATTGGACTCCATCACGTAAAGTTCCAACATCTTCAATGCGTTGCAACGCTGTTAGAACCACTCCTTTATCATGTACACGGATACTAGGACTAACAACATTCAATTCTAATTGATAAGCTTGTGCGACAATATGTAATAATTCCTTCATGCTGATGCCTACTGGAACTCGTAAATCATATTGTCCATATGCAAACTTTCTTAAATCTAACGTTAAATTAATATACATATTATGCATGATGTGTTTTCCTTTTCTTCAAAAATTGATAAATCGATATCCCACTCATTAATAATCCTAATGCAATGAATCCAACCATGGTTATTGGCGACGTCTTTTCTTCTGGTCTTAACTTCACTCCCTTATTAGGAGTCGTTGCTGACTGCGATAAGAAGAATTGATCTGTTTCAATCGGATTTAGTTTTTGAGAGTCTGTCGATAAAAAAAGAAGAGCCTTATCTTGCGTTTCAGATAATGACTCTTCTGCCTGTTGTTTTGAAATCATTTGAGACAAAGAGGCATCAAACAGTTGTTTCAGTGTTATGTCTTGTTCGAAATAAGTTTGCTCATTTACATTCGTTTGGACAGGAACATCCACATTGATTTTTAACGAACCGTCTTGAGCCCATACTTTGCCCGTGAGGACAACCATCATGCCAAGTACAATCATTATGACTTGACTGATTTTTTTCATTGTCTACTCCTTATTATGTTGTTGATAATGTAGCATGCTTCCAACAAATCCAATGACTCCAATAACAGAAATTACCACTGTTGAAATCCATGCTGTAGGTTGCTGATTGATAACTGCATGTAACATATTTTCTGCAGAAACGAATGGTGTTAAATACGCTAATACTGGTGACACATTTCCATAATACGTATCAAATAATTGTCCCAATGCAATAACGTAAATGACGATGAATCCTAAACTAATTAATAATCCATAGGCTTTTAGCCATGACATTAACGCATGATGCATGAAAATAGCACTAACAGCAACCAGAATTGCCATTCCAATTAATGCAAATAATTGTTCAGCTGGTAAACTCAATTTCACACCTACCACAATACTTACTAAGGCGCCAATACCTGCCCCAACACCTGCTAGTAAAACTAAAGGTAAGAGATGTGATTTTGATTCATTAGATAGATAACGATTTGTGTCCAGTAATTGCCAATTGCCGTGTTGTAACATGTATACAAATGCAAGAGTCATCATCGCGATAATCAATACCATTAAAACTCCGGTACGATTATCCGTATGTTGACGTGAAGTGTCTCCTCCGCGTCCGTCTGCTAATGTTCCATCAATTGGATGAGATAGGTAATCATAGACTAATGTATTTGTATTGTTTCCAGACTCCGTATTGGACATCACTTTCGTAAATTCGTTTAAGAATGCCGTGTTCGATTCGAATTCTTTGTTCATAACTTTGTCCATTGATTCGACAGCGTTCTTGTACTCAGTCCCTTTTGTTTCAAGAGTTTTCACCTCATCGTTTAAACGGCTATATTCTTTTCGAATAGTTTCAGCCACTTGTTGATGAGACTTTGTGTTATCCATCAATGTACGACTTGCTAACATAAGCGTTGATAAGTCTTTGTTCATTGATAGACTCACACCTGTTAAATCAGTATTGTCACGTTTTTCTGAATCTACAAAAATCGGTTTGCTTTCAAGAGTTTCTTTAACTTTTTGAGTTTCCGTCACAATTCTTGTAATTTCAGCATTCACATCCTTCATTAACTTTTGATAAGCATCCATATTTTTCTTTAAAGAGACTACATCCGTTGAAAGTGTCGCAACTCTTGTATTTAATTCTTCTGGAATCACAAGTTTTTCTTTAATATCACTTGTTAATGTATTCGTTACTAGATCGACTAAGATTTCGTCTAGATTTTCAAACGCCAACTGCGCATATAATGAATCTCCCGCTGGCTGTTTAGGATTTGCTCCATTATTTGAATATAAGTCTAATCCATAAACTGCCTTCACTTGACCTGCAAAATCAAGATACGCTTTTACATCATTAAACACGGCTGTAGAGATTTCTCCTAAGAACGCTTTAGAATCTGTGAAAACAGTACGTGCATCACTACCGCTATATGTTCTTTGGATCGCTTGAGAGCTAGTATTCACCGTTAGAGTTGCTCCATCTAGCGGAGTTAATGTATCGAACTTTTTAGGAGTCGCATTCCCTGAAGCTTGATAATTATTAAAAGCTTCAATCACTTTATTAGATTGTTGAATACTACTATTTAATGAAGCAATATTATTTAATAATGCTTGTTTTTGTTCATCGCTAAGATGAGCAATTGATTCTTCAGTCACAACATTAATTTTCGATAAGATTGGCGCAAACCAACTATCGCTTGCGACCGATCCACCATTGTATTTCAATTCATAATCTACACGTAATTGCTTGGCAGAAGCATTAAACCCTGAAGTCACTTCCACAGAACTACCATTTTGTGAGAATGAGGCTCCTTGACCATTAATGCGTAAACTTTGAACACTGTAACGACTATCAACAGCTAAAGAGATTTTCTTAATGTTCCCAGCAATATCATTCACAGCAATTTGTCCTGAAATCACTTTGTTTTTAATGTCATTTTCCTTGTTTCTAACAAAAGTATCTTGGTTACTTGTTTGTGTTGTTGCCGATGGATTTAGTTTTTGAATAAAATGAACCGTATTTTTTAGAAACTGTTTATCTGCAGCTGATAATGCCATACGGTCAATCGTAGCATCATCATAAAGCGTCATTTGTTGAGCGCTTGAAATAAACTTCTTATCAATATTATTACGTAACTCCGAAACCATTAAACCTAGCGTTTTCTTCGTTTGGTTACTATTATCAGCAAGCGACTCTGCTACTGCTTGCTTAATTTTCGCTTTATAGGTTGTATTTAAATAAGTATTAATTTCTTCGTTTCTCTTCTTAATATCCTCAACGAATTCATTCAGACGTTTACTTAACTCATTTGAGTTTGCTAAGACTTGATTCAAATCTTGTCCGTTGCTTAATTCTGGAAGCTTTTGTCCATTTACTTCTTGCATAATTTTCAACGGATCCGTCACCGTCATGCTAGAAATACCTTTATCATAAACTGCTAATTCACTTTCTCTTTTAGCAATCGATTGAGCCCACGCATCTTGCAACTCTTTAATTTTAGCAATTTCATTCTCATATGTTTTATCTACGGAAATAATTTGTGTGAACGATGCATTTGAATTCTGAATGATTGTATTAAATCCATTCATCACTTCTGCTGCATTATTCGATGAACTAGAAATTCCTTTAAATTCTTGAGAATATTGCATCAACGGTTCTAAAAGCCCAGTTTGAAATTGGTCAACCGTATCTCCTTGATTTTTTACAACTCCAGAAACTTGTTTCTGTGCATTTTTCAAGTTGGCGATTACGCTACTAAAATAAATGCGAATAAGATCTTGGTTGAATGCCTGCTTTAATGACGATACTGCCTCTTCGGCTTGTTTCACTAAAACTTGTTTGTCAGCATTTACTTTATATTGGAACAACGCACGTTTTGGAGCTGTTGCTTCTAGCGAAAGGGCATCTTGTGAAAAATGACTTGGTAAAATCACCATCACTTGATAGTTCCCATTTTCTAACCCTTTTTCAGCTGTCGAACGAGACACCGTTTCAACTTTGTACGGAGTTGTCTTGGCAAATGATTCAATTAAGATATTTGCAACTGTTACTTTGTCTCCATTATAGTTTGTCCCACTATCTTCATTCACAACAGCAATAGTGACATCACTTTTAGCTGTCTGCGAGTCTTGAACTGACGTCGAACGATTTGTATTTTGTGGTTTCACCACTCCGAATAATGATAATAATAATACCGCTATTAAAAGAACTCCTGAAAACAGGAAGACTTTCTTATGTTTCATTTTCTTCTCCCTTCAATTTTTTAAAAGAAAAAGGCGGGATGCTCTCCCACCTTCTTAGGATAGATGGTCTATCCATTATTCATTAGTTTAATCCGAATTTTTGAGATAAAGCTTGGTCATGCTCTTCCATTGCACGAGCAGCTCCAACTAACTGAACGTTGATTTGTTCTAATAATTCAGCAAATTCTTTTACTTTTGGTTTTAATTCGTTAAATTGTCTATCAAAACCTTGGAAAGCTTGCCCTTCCCATTCAGCTGCTAATGTTTGTTGTAAAGCTGATAAGTTAGATAAAATTCCATTTACTTCGTTTGAAGCTTTGCTATATTCACGAGCACGTGTTTGTAACGTCTCTGGAGAAACTTTAATTTGTCCCATTTTAATGAACTCCTTCAGTTATAATATTGATTTTTGTTACATTTCGATAGTATCACATTCACAAATAATTAGCAATATAAAAATAAAAACTTCACGTCGTGTATTAACGTTATTTTCACTTTTCTATTAATGTGTTTTCCCTATTTTTAAATTCGCTTTGTTTTCTTCAAACCATTTTTTATATAATTCTACAAAACGTTCTTCATCCAAATCTGTATATCCATGAAATACTACTTTATCAATGTCTTCTTGATTAAAGTAAAAGATTTGTTCCGGATTTAATCCAACAGGATATGCAGCTCCTGAATATCCAAAAAATACAACTTCGTTATCTTGTTGTAATTGGCAACCTCTACTTAAAATCATCACTTTTTGCTGACCTTCTTTTAAATAGATAATAGATCCAATTGGTAATACTTCATTCATTATTTAACCTCCTCGATTGATTCTAATTGAAATTCCTTGTTTTTATAAAGAATATCTACTGGAAATCCTACAAAACAACCAATCAAAATCCAAAGCGTCAAAATAGTATTAAAAACTAAAAGTACCACACTTCCACCAATGCTAGCTCTTAAATAAAATAAAAAAAGAATCATATTAATGGAAAGTGGAATGTAAAACGAAAGATGTCGTTTTGATGTTGTTTTAAATGTTGCAACATATCTCTTTGGATGCGCAGGCACTCGGTCTGTCACGTATTTTTTAGACATCATGGCAAATAATTTCATTAGTAGTGCTGCAAAGAGAATTGAAATCATAAAGAGTCCCACTTGAAAAATAATCTGTTGATGTAATTTTTGTTCTTTTATAAATTCAGTTAACGATCGATACACTATATTCGCAAACAATTGACTCCCTGCTGTAATCGCAACGAAAGTACTTGATTGCAGATTCTTTTGTTCAAACCTGGTATCATTTTTATCAATTCCAACCATATCGACTGTTACTTTATCTGATTGAACTCCAAAGCAGTAAAGTTTATTCGAAACTGTACTCACATCCATCAAATATCGATTGCCTTGTGCGTCCATCACCAATTTATAACACATAGAATTAGTGTTAGTAATCATTACTTCTCTCATACATTCACCATCCAAATACCATCCTTAAATTTTGTAAACTTTCACTCAAACCATTTCCGAAGTGTTCCACACTATTTGTTAACATCTCCCCAATATATTTTACACTCGATTGAAATCCAAACCAATTTTCTGAGTATGCATGTTCAATTAAAAACGCTAGTCCTACACTAACACTTATGGTTAAGGCCATCGGATTCAATAAACCTATGAATGTTTGTAAAACTGTTTTCTCTGCCAGAAAACTTAATCCAACCTTTACTAAATTAACTCCTACATTTATTAAATACGCACTTGAAATTGTATGAACAAACGCTGTACCAACTTTTTCGTTATTTAACTTTAGCAAAAAGTCGAGAAATAAAAATGATGCATTAACTCCCGTCAATTTGTAATCAAACACTTTACCAATTTCTGCCAGTTTTTTCAATCCAAAATTGTTTGCCACATTAGAAACTGAAAAAGTCAATCCATTAGTAAAAGATTTACCTACTTTATTAACCATTCCTTTTTCTATTGCCTTTGTAAACCCATTCACATCAAAAGTAAAAGATGTATTACTAAAAACATTGTTTGTAGATACGAATGCATGAATAAAATTTGACAATTGCGGTGCTGAATCATCTAACTTTGATAGAAATTTCGTCAAAAACTCCTCCGAGGAGGCTGTTGTGATATTCATCAACACATCTTCTAATTTTATTCCATTTGATGGTTTATAAAAAATATATTCCAGAATAGCATCAATACCATTCCAAAAGAAGGGCGCCTTAGGATACTTAGATAAATAATTGATTAATTTATATATATCTTGTTCGGTCATAAACCGTCCTTTTTCTATTAATTCTTGCATATGATAAGATGAGTTAGACCATTTTAAATTTACGTAATGGTCCCATTTAGCAAAACGATCGGTGTTTACGATAAACTGGTTTCCCACTTCACTCCATGAATGAGTTGCCTCATTAATTCCTTTTTGGATCAATTGATAAATTTCATCCACTTTAGCAAATACTGTCCTTGAGTTGCTATTAAAAGCTCTTAATTTCGCTAATTTTTCTTCAAGCAATCGTTTGGTTTCTAGATGGTTGTCCTCAATACGTTGTAAATTCCTTAAATAAGTTGCATTAGGATGCTCGTTTTGAAACTCTAATGACATCAGATTTCTCGATTGATTCGCAAGAGTTTCAGCACGATCAATTTTATCTAAAAGTTCCGATTCTCGTAGGTCAACCGTGTCTACTTCTTCTCGATATTTTTTAGTAAATGACTCACAGCTTTCTTTAACAGCCTCATCTAATAACATACCCGCTTTAATAAGTGGAATTAAAATTTTCTGGGAATATTTTTTCGCAGAGTCGTAAGTAACCCCTGATAAAAAAGGAGAAGACATATGGAACTGTGCCAAGGTCCTTTTTAAGTCGTTATAATTGTTATCTCTTGATTTGACAACTGAACTAACACTCTGATTTTGCCTATCAGAGTCTCCAAGATACATATCAATGCTCATCCAAATCCTCCTTTTTATGATGTAATTGATTTAATTCTTCTTTTTCTAATAAAAGCTTTTTCCGTTTGAATTCTAGTTCATTTTCAATGTCTGTTAATTGCTTTTTGACCATTTTGTTAAGCTGCTTCTGCTCCTCCATTAAGTTTTCCGCTCGTTTGCTATCTTTAGACTCTTTCAAATATACCGTCATCTCTTCTAAAAATAACTGAGATTGTTTTGAGAATTCCAAAAACTCATCTTTTCGAACAGCATTTTCTTTTGCTTCTATTTTAATCTGCTTCATATCGGATGATAATTTTTCTTTTCTTTGACGCATTTCATCCATTTAACGTAAACTCCGTCTTTATAAATTCATTTCCTATTTTATCATCTACAGCTTTGAATTCTTTTGTTACACTATTAAGATTTTTTGACATATCTGCAATAATCTTTGCGATTGTATCAGACGCCATTTTTGATTGATCAATCACGCGACTAGCTTCATTATTGCCCGCCACAGTTGTACGATTATCTTTCACAACGTTTGAGACACTTCTTAAATGATTCACTCCTACTGATAATCCTGTAGAAATTTTGCCTGCCCCTGATAAGTCAACTTTAATTTCAACCATCATTATTCTCCCTATATAATTCTTATTCCGTTTTTTATTATTTCATTAAGTATTGACTACAGTATACTATATTTTATAGAAATTTACCTATATATTTCACATTTTTGTTCTTTCCACAATATTCTACCTACTACCATTTATATTCTTTTATTTGCTATTGATTCATTCGATAATTTTCCTAACAAAAACAGCTCAAAAGCGTTCTAACTTTTGAGCTGTCTTGAACTTGTACTATTTCTAACTGAAGTTAATTAGCCTCTTAATTTGCCGTTTTGGCCAAGGTTTTCGGCTTTAATTTCTTGAATAATGATATGAATGTGTTCTGTTGGAGCGCCAGTGTGTTTAGAAACCACTTCTGTCACTTCTTTCACAAGGGCTTCTTTTTGTTCACGGCTTCTTCCTTCGATCATTTCAACATGAATAAATGGCATGGTTGTGCCTCCCTTCGCTTAAACTAGTTTATATAGTTGCTCTTTGGTTCTATTCTACTCCTAAATGGGAGAGAATACTAGGCGTGGTGCTGGAAAGGACTCATACCCTGTGTAGTCGGGTTCGAAAAAGCAGAAACGACGTCCACTTCCCGAAACGTCCGCAGAACGTTTCACGTTCCTTCCGGCGTTCCGGTCCAGTGATTCGTTTCTAACCGCTTTTTCTCACACCCTATATTTCTCTATTAAGATTTTCATGGTTTTGTTTGAAAAGAGCACGGTGAGGATGGCGGTATTCAATGGGAGCGAGATCATATTTTTCAGGATTCGCAGTGGCATAAAGGCGGCGAAGGCTTTTTGCGTCATCATATACACCCAGATTGAATTCAGCCCGAGGTTACAAACGATTGTGACGAGTAATACTGTCATAAAGATTTGTTCCCATCTGAGTGGTTTCTTATATAAGAAGTATCCGTAGATAAGTCCTCCGACAAGGGCTGTAAGTGTGTATCCGATGAAGAATTGTCCAGTCTCTCCACGGAAGAAGTTTCCGAGGATATCGACTAGGATTCCCACAAGTGCTGCACGCCATGGTCCCAGCATCACACCTGCGATGGCTGCTCCGATAAACCCGAAGCCGATTTGTACGTAGAGGCCGAATTTAATTGTCGGCAACATTTCCATCACAAGACGAATGGCTACGACCATTGCCATCACTGTAATATCCAGTGTTCTTTTCCGATTGTATTTCTTTGTATTTTCCATATTAGCATCTCCTTTACTTGTAAAGAGTTGCTCCATTTAACTACTTCTATTTCTAGTGTTGTTTAAATGCAGCGAATGCGACTAAATTACCGCAATGTTTCCATTTTCGTCCCAGTGGCAACATTCCATCCGCCGGGCACTTAACGCAATAAAGTCTACTCTGATTTTAGGTTCTAGAAAATTTAGTTCCTACTTTCCATGAATCTCCTTTCTTACTCTTGGTTAGAATACCTGTCCTTTCTTGTTGCGTCAAGCAAACATGATTTTTCTTCTTTTAAACTGTTCAAACCTGAATGAAAACTTGCTTCCATTAATTTTCATAACTTTTATTAAATATTTCACTTAAAATTTATATAATGTTTAAGATTGATACCGTTTTCCCCAACGTGTATAATATTATTAACTCTCTTTAGAAATAGAAAGGTTAGACAATGAGCAATGAACGTTATTTAATGATGGAATCCGATATTAAGAGCTTATCGTTTCAATTGGAATCTATCACAAAATCTAAATATGACAGCGACTGGCATAGCACGCTCCATACGCATCCTTTTACAGAATTATTTTACGTTGTCGATGGAAAAGGCGAGTTTAATATTCAAGGCCAACGTTTTCCTGTAAAAGCTAACGACTTTGTCATTATTAATCCGCAAGTAGAACATACAGAATTATCTTCTCCGGATGAACCGCTTGAATATATCGTGTTGGGAATTCGAGGACTCTCCTTCTCGAACTTAACGCCTGTCTCAGAAGGCGGACATCCATTTTCATTCTTCAACTTGCGAGATGAACAAAAAGACATCTTGCGTTATTTGAATGCGATGGTACAAGAAGCCACTTCTCAACAGATGAGCTATGAATTAGTGTGCCACAATTTATTAGAAATCTTATTAATCAAAATCTTGCGTCACCAACACTTCGATCTTGAAGTCGGCAAGCAAAGCAAGGCGACAAAGGATATTTCATTTATCAAGCACTACTTAGAAACGTACTATCACGAAAGTATCCAACTAGAAGACCTCGCTTCGATGACGCACTTAAGCCGATTCTATATTTCTCACAGCTTTAAGAAAGAAATCGGCATGTCTCCGATGGAATATCTCATTGACATTCGCATTAAAGAGAGTAAAATCTTACTACGAACAACCAATTACTCGATTTCACAGGTGGCGGATATTGTTGGGTTCACGACTCCAACGTATTTCTCAAAACAATTCCGTAAGAGCACGGGAATTTCGCCAACGGATTATCGAGAACAATTCCAAGGAGTTAAACCATGATTAGACAACCAAAGCGCGATGAGAGACGACAAATCATCCCGCTCATTGAACTGATTATGCAAGATATGGAACTGCCGATTCTGGAACATACGAGCCCGGAAATGCTCTACGCGATGCTAGAAGAAGCCATGCTCGACGACCAGTTTCGCTACGGGATAAAGAACACGCTTGTGTATATTCATGAAGGCAAAGTCGCTGGAGCCATCTTCGGCTACCACGGACACTTAGAAGACGCGATTGACGACCCGTTCCACCGATTATACGAGGATTACAATATCGAGCATCAAATCCCGCTCTACGAGGACAAGGAGACGATGCCAGGCGAATGGTACATCGATATTTTAGCGGTCTATCCCGAACATCGTCGTCATGGAATCGGTCGTAAGTTATTAGTCGAAGTAGAAAACTTAGCGCGCCAACAAGGGGCTACCAAAATCGCCCTCAACTGCGAGAAGGATAATACGAAGGCCTACAAATTATACGAAAAACTGGGCTACACGCCTGAAAGTGAACGCGTACTGAGCGGCCACCCATATTACCATATGACAAAAGCCTTATAAAAAAATCCCTCTCTGGACAAAATCATTCAAAGAGAGATTTTATAAAATGTAACTTATATGTTCCATTTTGCTTTTTTAAAAACGAAAAGAGACTCGAAATTTCGAGTCTCTTATTTTTTGTTTCTATGATTATTTTACATAGGCTTGACGAAGGTTGATGGTACGTCCGAATGGAAGTACTTCGAATCCTTCTACGTTTTCAGCAAGTAAGTAACTTTGGCTTGCTTGGTAGATTGGAGCGACAACCGCATCATCCATCACGATTTTTTCTGCCGCAATCATTTGTTTGTAACGTTCTTCTGGCTTCGTTGCGTATGTTGTTTTCACTTCAGCAACGGCTTTATCGTAGGCTTCGCTTGAGTAGTTCGCGAAGTTGATTCCGCCACCTGTTACGTATTGTTCTAAGAAGTTCACTGGGTCTTGATAGTCAGGTGCCCATGTTCCGAAGAAGAAGTCGAAATCATCTGCACGTTGTAATTCAAGACGGTTTTTCAATGGAACTGATTTAATGTTCAATGTAACGCCTGGTAAGTTCTTTTGGATTTGCGCTTGTAAATATTCGCCAACCACTTTCGCACTACCTGCATCTGACGTTAATAATGTCACTTCAATTGTGTCCATGCCTAACTCTTGTTTAGCCTGTGCTAATTCTTTTTGCGCCTCTTCTACATTGTAGCTGAGTAAGTCGCCGCGGTCTTCCACGTAATCTTTACCAGTTTCTGGATTTTCAGCAAATCCTTTTGGAACAAGACCATTTGAAACGATTGAGCCGTCTTTTAACACGTTGTTGACAAGAGCTGCTTTATCGTAAGCCATCGCGATTGCACGACGGAAGTGTTTGTTTCCTGTGATTTTGCGTTCAACGTTGAAACTCATGTATCCCATTGTTGCTTTTGGAATTGAGTGGTAAGTAGGTTGCCCTTTGTATTGATCCACGAATTGTTCGCTGATCGTTGTGTATTGGACTTGTTTTCCGTCAAATAATTGAACAGAAGTCGCTACTTCTTTTGAAACGTTCACAGTTACGTTTTGTAATTGAACGTTTGCTGCATCCCAGTAGCCGTCGTTCTTCACCAGTTTCCAAGAAAGTTCAGAACCTGTCCAACCTTCTAATTTGAACGGTCCGTTTGTCACGATTGAATCTGCTGAAGAGCCGTATCCATCGCCCTTTTCTTTTGCCACTTTTTCAGACTGTGGTAAGAAACGTGAACCTGTTAATAATTTCGGTAAATATGGTGCAGGATTTTCAAGCGTAATTTCTAATGTTTTATCATCAATCGCTTTAACCCCTAATTCTTCTGTAGATAATTCGCCTGAACGAATTTTTTTCGCGTTTTTGAACACATCAGCTGATTGCGCTACGTGTCCTTCTTTAGGGTCTACTAATTTACGGTAAGTGTAAACGAAGTCGCCTGCTGTTACAGGAGTTCCGTCAGACCATTTTGCATCACGTAATTTAAACGTATATACAAGGCCGTCCGCACTCACAGTTGGCTCCTCTGCTGCCATTCCTAATTCAACTTTATTGTCTTTAGCGACACGATATAATCCTTCGAAAATTTGTCCTAACATATCTGAGCTCGGAACATCATCGTAGTCCGCGCTATCTAATGTTGCTAATTCTCCAAATGTTGTAATCGTTAAACTCTGTTGATTACTTGATGTCGATGTTGAATTGCCACCACATGCAGCCAAACCTAACGAAATAAGTAGTGTCGTCATTAATAATTTGGTTGATTTTTTCATAACAATTCTCCTTTATTGGTTAATCCATCGCCTTTGCGATAGGTCCATCATAGCATGGATACCCTACCCACCAAAATTTAATGCTTAGGATGTGAGACATCGCGCTCAGAAATGGAACGTTGGACCGGAACGCCGGAAGGAACGTGTAACGTTCTGCGGACGTTTCGGGAAACGCACGCCATTTCTGCGATGGCGAGCTCAACTACATGATACGAGAAAGAGCGTTCAGAAACGAACCACACCAACTCCCCCCTTGCCTTTCTCGCCCATCTCCATTACCATAGAACTAACAAGAAAAAGGAGTTTTCCATATGCACAAAAATCGCGTTCGCGGCTATAATAAACGTTTTTATCCCGGTGTGGCCTTCATCGTGGCGGCTATGCTTTGCCTTGTTTTTGCATTAACAAGACTAAACGTTCCATTATTACAACTACAAAATAAATATTTTAACCTCAATGACATCGTAAAAAATGAAGATTCTATCTTAAAGGTGACTGGTATCGACAAGAACCCTGTCCAATACTCAGACTTTGGTAAATGGTCGCTGTATATCGTCTCTTATTTAGAAAAAGATTCTCATGGAAACGAAACGACACAATACATCGGGTTAGAATTAGATGAAGAGACCGCCAAACAATTAATCGATAAGAAAAATACCTTAAGAGATCATCCTGAAAAAGTTGCGGGTACCTTTGTTGAGCCAGAATTACACGATAAGAAAGTGATGGATTATAGCTATCGTACCCAAGACGCGATGAAAAAATACATCAAGTTCCCAATTTCACGTCGTTATCAAAACTATGTATCGATTAAACCAGGAAAGGAAACACAAAAACTCTTCCTAATCCTCTCCCTTATCCTCTTCATCCCAGGGCTAGCCCTCGTGTATTTAGCTGAAAAGCATCATAAATTTGCGATGTACTACAACAGTTTATTTGCAGGATATGAGAATACCGAAGCGTTAGTGGCGAGTCATCCAGAGTTGAAAGGCAAACGTTTATCTACATTATTGAATAAATCCGATTATATCGATGACAAATTAGGAGTGTACATCTATAAAAACTTCTTCTGCTCGACTGTAAAAGGATTAGAGATTTATGATTTAAACAAAACGAAGAGCGTACATCACTTTGAAAAAACATTTTACCCTGAAGAAGGCGGCAGATTCATGAAGTCGTACCTTGTATTTTCAACCAGTGATCCAGATGCTGCGGTTCGCAGTACGAAAATTCAAATTAAAAATATCGGCGAAGAAACCGATGCACATCTACAGCCATTCTTTGACAAATTACGTCAAGATTTCCCAGGTATTGAGATTAGAACGAAAAAAGAAAGTAAGTGATAAGGAGTCCAGTAGGATTCCTTATTTTTTTCAACACGAAATTATCATATATGATAATTACCATATATGATAATTTCAGTATTCGAATAAAGTCACTTGCAAAATGCTATTTTCTAGGGTAATATATCTGTATTATATCCATATTATTGAAAAGAGGTTTATAACATATGAAAGAAAATCGTAATCACGGCTTTAGAATCCGTTTCTATTTCGGACTTATTTTAATTATTGCCGCTTGCGTCATCGGATTTTTCAATTTCCAAAAACCAGACGCTAAGAAAATCTATGAAGAAGGAAATGCCCTTGACTTCAGAACTAGCAACGACGATAAAGAATCAGTCTTAAAAATTACTGATATCTCAACAGAACCTGTCATCGAAGTAGATAAAGGAAAAACATATGTCTACATTGTTGAATATGAAAAAGAAGGTACTGCAAAAGATAAAGATTATGGTTATATTGGTCTTGAAGTAACAAAAGAAGAAGGTGACAAATTAGTCGCTAAAGCTGATACACTGCAAGATAATCCAGAATATGTTTACGGTACAATCATCTATTCTTACCGTAATAAAAGCGCAATTCAAAACTACAATGAATTAATCACTAAAGTGTACAATAACTATAACCTTCTACAAGCTGGTGCAGAAACACAATTCTACTTCTCTCAAACAGAAGCTAGCTCTGCAAAACGTGGCGGATTAATCGTTGCTGCAGGTCTTACAGTTGCCGGTCTTGTATTTATTGGATTAGCGTTCTTGAAACGTAAAAAAGTTGGTGCGGCTTACGACGAAATGTACGCAGCTTACCCAGAATTACGTGGTAACTTAGATTTACTACGTACAAACGCTACTTATGCGGATGACGAAACATTTGTAT
>ERZ772779.410-NODE-410-length-20653-cov-7.684824_pt1 | contig 20653 bp, 15 predicted proteins | sample MGYA00511360_ERZ772779 | MGnify/ENA primary metagenome ERZ772779 (study PRJEB29015, sample SAMEA2738112) | human oral metagenome | biome: human oral; feature: human-associated habitat; material: saliva | place: China | collected 2231 ...
CAACGACCCCGAGGTCAACGAAGAGTGGATCACCGACAAGGACCGCTTCGCCTTCCCCTGGGCCAGCGCTCCGGACCGCCTGACCACCCCGCTGGTACGTGAAGCTGACGGTACTTTGGTTCCCACCAGCTGGCCGGATGCTCTCGACGTCGCCGCGCAGGGGCTAGCTAAGGCTATCGCCGCTGGTGGCGTGGGCTTCCTGCCCGGTGCCCGGTTGACTCTAGAGGACGCTTGGGCCTGGTCTCGCTTTGCCCGCACCGTGGCCCACACCAACGACATCGACCAGCGAGTACGCCCCGCCGGCGCTGAGGATGAAGCCTTCATCGCCGCTAACGTGGCTGGTCGTGGCCTTGGCCGCGTCACCTACACCAGCCTGGAAAGCGCCGGCACGGTGCTGCTGGTGGCCCTAGAGCCTGAGGACGAGTGCGGTTCGCTGTTCCTGCGTCTACACAAGGCCGTAAACAACCGTGGCCTCAAGGTGCACACCGTGGCTCCGATTAAGAGCGCCGGTTCGGTAAAGCTACGTGCCAACATCATCAGCGCCACCCCCGGTAGCGAGGTTGCCGCTGTTAAGGCCCTGCCCGCCGAGCTAACCGAGGCCCTTAGCGCTGAGGGTGCCACCATCCTGGTGGGTGAACGCGCCGCCGAGGTGCCCGGCCTGCTCAGCGCCGTCGACGCTTTGGCTAAGAGCACCGGTGCCCGCCTGGCTTGGGTGCCGCGCCGTGCCGGTGAACGCGGTGGTATCGAGGCTGGTACCCTGCCGGGCCTGCTGCCTGGTGGTCGCCTAGTTTCCGACGACGCCGCCCGTGCCCAGGTTGAGCAGCTATGGGGCGCCCTGCCCGCTGCTGCCGGCCGCGACACTGAGGCCATCTTTAACTCGGTGCTTAGCGCTGATGGCCTAGATGCCCTGGTAGTTGGTGGCGTTGACCTGCGCGACTTTAGCGACCCAGGATTGGCCCGCACTGCCATGAGCGAAGCTGGCTTCCTGGTACAGCTAGAGGTGCGCCGCTCAGAAATCAGCGAGCACGCCGACGTGGTCTTCCCCGTGGCCCCGCCCGTGGAAAAGAACGGCACTTTCGTTAACTGGGAAGGGCGCGTACGTCCCTTCGGTCAGGCCCACGTTTCACGCGCCCGCACCGACCGTCAGGTACTGGCTATGCTGGCTGAAGAAATGGGCTTTGACCTGCACGTAAATGACCTAGCGCAGCTACACCGTGAGCTAGCTGGCCTGGGCATTAGCGCAGTGCACCCAGAGATGAAGCCCACCAGCGCCGTCGCCACTAGCAAACTGGCCCCCGGGCAGGCCTACCTGGCCACCCACAAGCCCATGCTTGACGGCGGGCGCCTACAGGACTTCGAAGAGCACCTGGCCGCCACCGCGCGCCGCCCGGTGGTCTACGTGGCCCGCGAACTGGCCAAGGCTAATGGCATCCACTCCGGCAGCCAGCTGCAAGTCAGCACGGAAACCGGCTCGATCACTTTGCCGGCGGTAATCGCGCCGCTAGCACCCAACACTGTTTGGCTTCCCGAATGCTCGGCCGGTTCCACCGTGCGTCAGAGCCTAGGCGGCGGCCAAGGTCTTATCGTTAATCTCTCGGAGGTGAAGTAAATGCACGCCGTCGTTATGACGCTGCCAACCGCAGCCGGGGTAACTGCGGACTTTTCTGACACCCCCTGGTGGATTACGCTGATCAAAGCCGTATTCCTAGCGGTATTTTTGATCTTGTCCGTGATTATGGCGCTGTGGGTTGAGCGTCGTGGGCTGGGCCGTATGCAGACCCGTCTAGGGCCTAACGTTAACGGTCCGCTAGGTCTGCTTCAGGCTGTTGCCGACGCAGGCAAGCTGATCATGAAGGAAGACTTCTGGCTTAAAGGCGCCGAAAAGTTCATCTACCTGCTGGCCCCCACCATTGCCGCCTTCTGTGCCTTCATGGTGTACGCGGTGATCCCCTTTGGGCCTTCGGTGAGCTTCTTTGGGCACCACACCCCGCTGCAGCTAACTGACTTCCCGGTTTCGGTGCTTTACATCCTGGCTATTACCGCCTTTGGTGTGTACGGCATTGTGCTGGGTGGTTGGTCCGCCCACTCCACCTACCCGCTGTTTGGTGCAGTGCGTAGCGCCGCCCAGGTGATCAGCTACGAGCTGGCCATGGGTCTGTCCATTGTGACCGTGTTCCTGGTTTCGGGCTCCATGTCTACCTCCGGGATTGTGGCCGCACAGACCAACCTGTGGTGGTGTGTGGGCTTGCTGCCCAGCTTCCTGATCTACGTCATCTCCATGATTGGTGAAGTTAACCGTCTGCCCTTCGACCTTCCTGAAGCTGAAGGTGAGCTGGTGGCTGGACACATGGTGGAGTACTCCTCCATGAAGTTCGCCTGGTTCTTCCTGGCCGAATACATCAACATGTTCAACGTGTCCGCCGTGTGCACCACCTTGTTCCTAGGTGGCTGGAGCGCCGGCCCGCTAACCATGATTTGGGAAGGCGCCGACTCTGGCTGGTGGCCGGTGCTGTGGTTCGTAACCAAGGTGTGGGCCTGCATGTTCTTCATGATTTGGACCCGTGGTACTTTGGTGCGTTTCCGCTACGACCAGTTCATGCGTTTTGGTTGGAAGTTCCTGATTCCGGTGGCTCTAGCCTGGTTTGTGCTGGTAGCCATTGTGCAGGGCCTGCGCGCCTTCACCGACATGGACGCACAGCAGCTGCTGCTGGGTCTAAGCGTGATCTGCGTGGTGACCATGGTGGTGCTGTTCTTCTGGCCTGAATCTAAGTCCGACAAGGAAGAGCCTGAAAGCGACAAGTTTGACGCTTTCGCCGGTGGTTACCCGGTCCCGCCGCTGCCCGGGCAGGAACTACCTGCCTCTACCCGCCACGCGGTGCCCGCCAAGTCCGCCAAGGAGGTTGAAAAGTGAGTAAAAAAGAAATTGATGCCTCCAACCACGACCAGTGGCTGCGTGATGAGCCCTCGGCGCTAGCTAAGCTGCTCTCGCCCCTGGCCGGCTATGGGGTAACTATTTCCTCCATGTTCCGTCCGGTGGAAACTGAGCGTTACCCCTTTGAAAAGCCTCGGGTTATGCCTCGCTTCCACGGCCGCCACCAGCTCAACCGTTACGACGACGGGCTGGAAAAGTGCATTGGTTGTGAACTGTGTGCTTGGGCTTGCCCGGCTGACGCTATCTACGTTGAGGCCGCCCCCAACACCCCCGAAGCCCAGTACTCTCCCGGTGAGCGTTACGGGCGCGTCTACCAGATCAACTACTTGCGCTGCATTTTGTGCGGTTACTGCATTGAGGCTTGTCCTACCCGCGCGCTAACCATGACTCACGAAATCGATGAGCTGGTAGGCGACGGTCGTGAAGGCCTGATCTATGAAAAGCAAAACCTGCTAGTTCCCTTGCCTGAAGGCGCCCTAGCTGCCCCGCACCCGATGGCGCAGGGCTGCGAAGACGGTGACTACTACCGTGGCGAGGTTAGCGGCCCCACCCAGAACCAGGTGGATTGGGTACGTGCCAACCGTCCCGATGACCCCAGCCTGGCCACCGCGAAAGTCGTAAACCAGAAGGAGGCTGTGCGCTAATGGCAACTTCACTAGCCACCGCCCTTTTGCCCGCCCCGCAACTGGGCTTGGGTGAAAGCATCCTGTTTGGGGTAGTCGCCGTCATTGCAGTGGTGTGCGCCCTGGGCGTGCTCACCGCTAAGCGTGCGGTCTACGCGGCCGTAAACATGATCATGATCATGATCTGTTTGGCCACCCTTTACATTGCTAACTCTGCCCCCTTCCTGGGAGCGGTGCAGATCGTGGTCTACACCGGTGCGGTCATGATGCTTGTGCTATTCGTGATCATGCTGGTGGGTGTGGCCGCAGACGAGTCCATTGCCGACACTGTCAGTGGACACAAGCTCCTCTCCAGCCTGATGGGCTTGGGGCTGGTAATCACCCTGGTGACGGCGCTGATGCGTTCACAGTTGGTGGGCCCGGCCAAGTTTTCAGCTGAAATTACTGAAGACTCCATTGGTTCTCTAGCCAAGGTGCTGTTTAACGACTACGCCACGGTTATGGAGCTAACCGGTCTGCTGCTAATCACCGCAGCCCTAGGCGCGCTGACCCTAACCCACCGCGAAAGCGCCACTAAGCGTCGCGGCCAGGCTCAGGTTGCTAAGGACAAGCTTGAGGCCTACGCCAAGCGCGGCGAGCACCCGGGTCAAAAGCCCTTCTCCGGTGTATACGCCACCACCAACAGCGCCGCCGCCCCGGCGGTGGACGCTTCCGGCAAGCTGCTCGACGAGTCGGTTTCGCGCGTACTGCGTATTCGTGGCCAGATGCTAAACACTGGCGCCCTGCTGCCTAAGGCCAGCGTGCCCTTCCCGGTAGAAACCGAGGCACAGGTTGAAAACGCGGTACACGGCCACTCCGGCATGGACGCCATGAACGGCGCCCCGGCCCCGCAGGTGAGCCAGCCTCTGGCCGCTGAAGCCGAAACTAGCGCTGACGCTGCTAAGGAGGAAAAGTGAGCCTAAGCGTTTACGTAGTCCTGGCCGTGGTGCTCTTTAGCATTGGTGCGCTCACCGTGCTGCTGCGCCGCGACGTGATTATTGAACTAATGGGGGTGGAGCTGATGCTTAACTCAGCTAACCTCGCCCTGGTTACCTTCTCACGTCTGCACGGCAACCTTGATGGCCAGGTTTTCGCCTTCTTCGTGATGGTGGTTGCCGCAGCTGAAGTTGTGGTGGGGCTATCGATTATTGTGTCCATCTTTAAGACCCGCAGGAGCGCATCTGTTGATGACGTTGACCTGCTCAAGCACTGAGAGGAAAACCGGTGAACTTTACTCCTCTCGCAGTACAAGCCTCTAGCCAGGGTGCACTAGCGGTGCCCGCTACTGGTTTGCTCGCTTACGCCTGGCTGCTAGTTGCCGTCCCGGCTGCTAGCGCTGGCCTGTTGCTGCTGCTGGGACGCCGCAGCGACAAGTGGGGCCACTGGCTGGCTCTGGCCGCAGCTGGTTTTGACGCCTGCTTTGGGCTAACCCTGATCTGGAAGCTACTAAGCCTTCCGGCGTCCCAACGCGTAACCGACCACCACCTGTGGCGTTGGTTCAGCGCCGGCAAGTGGGAGCTAGACCTGGGTATCCGGGTTGACCCGCTGTCGCTGACCTTCGTTGGGCTAGTTACCTTCGTGGGTTTCTTGATCCACGTTTACTCCGTGGCCTACATGTCCCACGACCGCGACCGTCGTCGTTTCTTCGCCTACCTGAACCTGTTCGTGGCAGCCATGCTCACCCTGGTTCTGGGTAACAGCTACCTGGCCCTGTTTGTGGGTTGGGAAGGCGTGGGCCTGGCTTCCTACCTGCTAATTGGTTTCTGGAACACTGCCGACGCCGACGCTCCCGACGCCGTCAAGGCCACCAGCGCCAAGAACGCCGTCGCCGCCAAGAAGGCCTTCGTAATGAACCGTGTCGGTGACATGGGTCTGCTGGCCGCCATGATGGCCATGATGAGCGTGGTGGGCTCGGTTGACTTCGACGCCGTCCTGCCCGCCGCCACTACGGGTGCCGTATCCACCGGCTGGCTGACCGTTATCGGCCTGTTCCTGCTGGTGGCAGCCTGTGGTAAGTCTGCACAGTTCCCCTTGCAGGCCTGGCTGGGTGACGCCATGGCTGGCCCCACCCCGGTGTCGGCCCTGATCCACGCGGCCACCATGGTTACCGCCGGTGTGTACCTAATGGTGCGCTCGGGCGCTATCTACCAGGGTGCCCCTGACGCCCAGCTGGCCGTGGCCATCATTGGTGCCATCACGCTGCTGTTTGGTGCCATTGTGGGTTGCGCCAAGGACGACATGAAGAAGGTACTGGCCGCCTCCACCATGAGCCAGATTGGTTACATGATGCTGGGTGCGGGTCTAGGCCCCATCGGCTACGCCTTCGCTATCTTCCACCTGCTCACCCACGGCTTCTTTAAGGCCCAGCTGTTCCTGGGTGCCGGTAGCGTCATGCACGCCATGAGCGACCAGGTCAACATGCGTCGCTTTGGTAACCTGCGCACCGCCATGAAGATCACCTGGATCACCATGGGTATCGGCTGGATCGCCATCCTTGGTTTGCCGCCTTTCTCCGGCTTCTTCTCCAAGGACAAGATCATTGAGGCCGCTTTTGTGGGTGAAGGTGTGCGCCCGTGGATCCTGGGTTCCATTGCCCTGATTGGCGCCGGAATTACCGCTTTCTACATGTCGCGTCTGTTCTTCATGATTTTCCACGGCAAGGCCCGCTGGACTAGCGAAGCTGACCTGGAAGGCCCGGTGCACCCGCACGAGTCCAGCCCCTGGATGACCGTCCCCATGATCATCTTGTCGGTGTTCTCGGTGGGTCTAGGTGGCGCGCTCAGCTACGGTAATGCCTTTACTAACTGGCTCACCCCGGTAGTTGGCCACCACGAGCACGGCGAGCCGGTTGTGGCTGCGCCGGTAATCATGGCTGCCACCTTGATCCTGGTAGTGGCCGGTGTGGCCCTGGCTTGGGTGATGTATGTGCGTCGCCCGGTAGCCACCGTGGTTCAGCCTTCCAACGTTCTGGTTGAAGCTGCACGTAATGACCTATACCAAGACAACCTCAATGAGGCTGTGGCCATGCGCCCGGGTAAGGCCCTGGCTGATGGTGCTGACCGCTCTGACCGTTACGTCATCGACGGCGTCATTGCCGCCCTGGTGGCCACGGTTAAGGGTTCTGGTAAGGCCGTTACTGCTGCTCAAAACGGTTACGCGCGTTCCTACGCCGCTTACATGCTGGTGGGGGTTGTCGCCTTGTTGATCGCCCTCGTCGCCGCCCAAATTTGACGGGAAGATGTAAATGTACACGTCAGTAATTAACGCTTCATTCCCGGTGCTTTCCATCGCGGCGGCAGTGCCCATGCTGGGTGCGCTCCTACTGTGGTTAGTGCCTGCAACCCGCCGCCAGGCTAAGCTCCTGGGCATGGTGTTCTCGCTGGTAACCCTAGGTTTAGCTGGTCACCTGCTGGCCAACTATGACTACTCGGCTACCGACAAGCTACAGTTCGCCCAGTCCGGCAGCTGGATCCCCATGTTCGGGGTGAGCTGGTCGCTGGCGCTGAGCCCGATCTCGCTGGCCATGGTGGTGCTAGCCCTGGCCCTAGTGCCGCTGGTGCTTATCGCTGCTCGCTCTGATGTGAGCGAAGCTCAGCTGGGCGGTTTCACCGGACACGTACTGGCTCTGGAATCGTTCATTGTGGTGATTTTCAGCGCCCAGGACCTATTCGTCTTCTACCTGGCTTTCGAAGCCATGCTGATCCCGGTCTACTTCCTGATCGGTAACTACGGTGGCCCCCAGCGTCGTCGTGCAGCTATGAAGTTCCTGCTTTACTCGCTGGCCGGGGGACTGGTCATGCTGGTGGCGGTATCTATCGTGGGTGTGCACGCCTATGGCAACCCCGAGGGCTTCACCTTCACCCAGATGGCTGCCACCTATAAGGAGCTAGGCCAGAGTGAACGCACCATCATGTTCATCTGCCTGCTGGTGCCGTTCATCATCAAGGCCCCCATGGTGCCGCTGCACACTTGGCTGCCTGACACCGCCGAGCAGGCCACCCCGGGCACATCAGTGCTGCTGATCGGCGTACTGGACAAGATCGGTACCTACGGCATGATCGTGATGTGTGTGCCGCTGCTGACCAGCGACATGCACTGGGTCTCGCTGACCATGATGAGCCTGGCGATTGTGGCCATTATTTACGGTGGTTTGGCCGCCATTGTGCAAGACCACCTGTACCGCCTGATTTCCTACACCTCGGTAAGCCACTTTGGTTTCATGGTGCTGGGTATTTTCGGCGGCTCGGTTGCTGGGGCCAGCGGCGCCATGGTTTACATGGTGGCTCACGGCCTGTCGATCGCGGGCCTGTACCTAATCTCTGGGTTCCTGGTGCGTCGCACCGGCACCGCGCGCCTGTCCGAGATGGGCGGTATTGCCCGCGTCAGCCCGGTTATTGCCGGCACCTTCCTGTTTAGCGCCCTAGCCTCAATTGCGCTGCCGGGCCTGAGCGGGTTTGTGCCCGAGTGGCTGGTGCTCACCGGTACCTTCTCGGTCTCGACGGCGGCCGGCCTGTTCGCCCTGCTGGGTGTGGTTATTGCGGCTCTGTACGCGCTATGGCCCTACCAGAAGGTGTTCACTGGTGCGCCCAAGGAAAAGTATGTGGGTATCGGTGACCTGAACAAGAGCGAAAAGCTGCTGGTCACCCCGCTGCTGATCGCCATGCTGGCGCTGGGTCTATTCACTGCGCCGCTAACTAACTTGCTAGCCGAACAAGCCGAGCTGATTAGTGCCTACACTGGCCAGCCCGAGCAGGTTTCGGCAGTCCTGTCCCAGGGAGGGGAAGCCAAGTGAACGAAACTGCTGCTACCGCAGCCCAATTTAACTGGGCTGCCTTGGCCCCCGCACTAGCGGTGGCGTTAACCGCAGTCCTCGGGGTGCTGGTTGAAGCCCTAGTGCCGCGCGCTTGGCGCCCCACCACCCAGCGAGTACTGGCTGTGGCCGGTATCGCGGTGGCGATTGTGCTGGCCACAGTACGTTGGCTAGACACCCTCACCCCCACCAAAGAGGTGGTTAACCAGGTAAACGTGGGTCAGCTTGATTTAAGCTCAGTGGCTTACGGGTCTATCGCCCCGGGCCTGGTGGAGGACCGCTTCTCGCAGGCAGCCTTCCTGATTTTGCTGGTGATTGGCCTGCTCAGCGTGTTCTTGCTGGCCGATCGTACTAGTGCTCGCGACGGCGCCATTGCCGCCCAGGCCGCTGACCGTCCCGGTAGCGCTGAGGAATCCCAGTCCCTGCACTTGGGTTGGCAGACCACTGAGGTTTACCCGCTGACTTTGCTGAGTCTAAGCGGCATGATGCTGTTTGCTAACGTAAACAACCTGGCGGCACTGTTTGTGGTGCTGGAGATTATCTCCCTGCCCCTGTATGTGCTTAGCGCCACCGCCCGCCACCGTCGTCTGCTCAGCCAGGAAGCTGCCCTTAAGTACTTTATTTTGGGTGCTTTTGCCTCTGGTTTCCTACTGTTTGGTTCTGCGCTGCTTTACGGCGTCTACGGCGTGCTGGACTACGGCCTGCTAGCTAGGGGCATGACCCGCTGGGCCCAGGTGGGTGCCCCCGGCCTGTTGGTGCCGGTGGGTGTGATCTTGATTGTGGTTGGTTTGCTGTTCAAGATTGCGGCAGTGCCCTTCCACTCTTGGAGCCCGGACGTATACCAGGGTGCCCCCACCCCGGTTACCGCCTTCATGGCTAGCGGGGTTAAGGCTGCCGCCTTCTTCGCCCTGTGCCGTTTCGCTTTCTCTGCTGGGCTGTACCCGCTGTTCTCTAAGGCGGCCACCAGCCAGGTGCTGTACTGGTCGCTGTGGGTGATTGCGATTGCCACCATGGTGGTAGGTACCGTCGGCGGTGTACTGCAAAAAGACATCAAGCGCATGTTGGCCTACTCGGCTATCTCGCACGCCGGCTTCATGCTGATCGCCATTATTGGGGCCCAGGCGGTTTCACTGACCGCGATCGCCCTGTACTCGCTGGTTTACGGCCTGGCTACCATCGCCGCCTTCGGCGTGGTCAGCCTGGTGCGCCGCAACCACAACGGCATCAGCGCTGAAGCTAACGAGATTGCTAGCTACGCCGGTTTGGGTAAGACCAACCCGATGCTGGCTGCCGCTATGGCCCTGGCGCTGCTGTCCTTCGCCGGTATCCCGCTGACCGCCGGTTTTGTGGGTAAGTTCCAGCTGTTTGTTACTGCCGCCTCGGGTAACACCCTGTGGCTGGTTGTGGCCGCAGTGGTGTGCTCGGCAATCACCGCTTTCTACTATGTGCGAGTTATCTCCAACATGTTCTTCCACAAGCCCGCCCAGGGCGTGGAGGTTGTAGTTAGCGACGGCTTTGCCCTGGTAGCTATCTTCGCGGCAGTGGTTGGCACTATCTTCCTGGGCGTATACCCGCAACCGGTTATGCACTGGCTTAGCCAGGTAGCCGTTATGCTGGTGCCGTGAGTAACGCATTGCAGTTAGACGTTCCCGAGCTAGAGGAAATTATTGTTCCTCAGCTTGATGAGGTAGAGGCGCGGCTGATGGAGGTAGTCTCCAACGCCGACGAGACCATCAACCCGCCTACCTCACACCTAGCTGCCGCTGGTGGCAAGCGGCTGCGTCCCATGCTGGTGCTGCTTACAGCCCAGTTAGGCGACGCCGCCGCAGCCTGCTCCCAGCAGGTGCATGATGCGGCTGTGGCCGTGGAGCTAACCCATATCGCCACCTTGTACCACGACGACGTTATGGACGACGCCCCTAAGCGTCGCGGGGCGCCGTCGGCACAGATGGTGTGGGGTAACTCAGCCGCGATCCTAACCGGCGACGTTCTGGTGGCACGTGCCTCCCAGATGGTGGCCGCGCTGGGGCCTGACGCGGTGCTGGCGCACGCGCGCACGTTTGAGCGCCTATGCACCGGCCAGCTGCATGAGACCCTGCCGCGCCCTGAGGACGTGGATCCGGTGAATCACTACATTCAGGTGCTAGCTGATAAGACCGGGTCGCTAATTGCCCTGTGTGGGCTTTACGGCACCATGCTTACTGGCGCGGGCACCAAGGCTCAGCAGATTGTGGAGCTTTACGGTGAAAAGATCGGGGTGGCTTTCCAGCTTGCCGACGACGTCATCGATATTTGCTCTGACTCAGAAACCACTGGTAAAACCCCCGGCACTGACCTGCTGGAAGGGGTAGACACCATGCCGGTGCTGCTGCTGCGTCAGCGTTTGGCTTCCGGTGAGCTTGACAGCGCTGGCCAGGCCATCTTGTCGCTGCTGTCTACCGGTAACTTGCAGCGCCAGCAGGTGCTTAGCGATGTGGTGCAGCGCCTACGCAACCACCCGGTTACCGCCGAGACCCGCGCTATGGCTGGGGCTTGGTGCGATGAGGCGGTAGCGGCCCTGTCTGGTTTGGACGACGCCGTCGTCGAAGCTACCCGCACCCGCCTGGAAGCTGAGGGCTTAAGCGAGGCTGAAGTGACCCAGGGAGTTGAAAGCGCCCGTAGCCGCGCCCAGCTGGTACGTAGCGGCCTGGAGGACTTCGCCCACCTACTGGTGGATCGCGCCGCCTGAAATACTTTGGTGTTTTAACACTTAGCACAACGGCTCACTAAAGGGCCGCGTTGACCACAAAACTACCCTCGCCAGCGGCGGGGGTAGTTTTCTTGGGGTAGCCTTAGAAGCGCTTGCTGAGGGCTGCCAGTGCGCTAACCGTGAAGCTTGCCCCTACTTCCTAATCTCCGTTTATTCTTGAGGAAAATCGTGACCGCTCTAAACGTTGCAGTGATTGGTGCTGGCCCGGCCGGCATCTACGCCTCGGACATCCTGTCTAAGTCAGGCTTGGACGTTAACATTGACCTGTTCGAGCGCCTGCCTGCACCCTACGGGCTGGTACGTTACGGCGTGGCTCCCGACCACCCGCGTATCAAGCAGATCATTGTGGCGCTATACAAGATTTTGCAGCGCGGCGACATTCGCCTGATCGGTAACGTGGAAGTTGGCCGCGACGTGAGCGTAGCTGAACTACACGAACACTATGACGCCATTATTTTCTCCACCGGCGCTGACACTGACGCACCCCTAAACATTCCCGGCGCTGACGCCCCTGAATGCTATGGCGGCGCTGACTTTGTTTCCTGGTACGACGGTCACCCCGACCACCCGCGCACCTGGCCGCTAGAGGCTAAAGAAGTAGCCGTGCTGGGTGTGGGTAACGTGGGCCTAGACATTTCCCGCGTGCTAGCTAAGCACGCTGAGGACCTGATGGTCACCGAAATCCCTGAGAACGTGGCCGAAATTCTTAAAACCAACCCCTGCACTGACGTGCACGTCTTTGGTCGCCGTGGCCCGGCCCAGGTTAAGTTCACCCCCCTGGAGCTGCGCGAGCTAGGTAAGCAGCGTGACGTGGATGTGCTGGTGGATGAGGCTGACTTTGAGTACGACGCCGGCAGTGAGGCTGCGCTGAAGTCCTCCAACCAGCAGCGTCAGGTAGTTAAGGCGCTTGAGGGCTACGCCATGCAGGAGCCTGAGGATCTAACCGCCTCGCACCGCATTCACATTCACCTGTTCCAGTCTCCCGCCGAGGTGCTTACCGACGACGCTGGTCACGTGGTGGGTTTGCGCACTGAGCGCACCCGTCTAACCGGTGACGGCTCGGTGGAGGGCACCGGCGTGTTCACTGACTGGCCGGTGCAGGCTGTTTACCGCGCCATTGGTTACGCCTCCAGCCCGATTGAGGGCATGCCTTTTGACTCTAAGCGCCACGTGATTCCTAACGAGGGTGGCCGCGTATTGGGTGAGGACGGCAAGCCGTTGACCGGTATGTACGCCACCGGCTGGATTCGCCGTGGCCCGATTGGTTTGATTGGCTCCACCAAGTCTGACGCCCAGGAAACCATTACTAACCTGGTGGCTGACGCTAACGCTGGGCTGCTGCACGCCACCACCGACGCCGTAGGCCACGACGCCATGATTGCGCTGCTCTCTAGCCGCGACATCCCCTTCACCACCTGGGAGGGTTGGGAGCTGCTAGACGCCTACGAGCGTCAGCTAGGTGAGGACTTTGGCGAGCTGCCTAACGGCAAGACCCGTGAGCGCGTCAAGGTGGTTAACCGCCACGCCATGGCTGACATTTCGCGCGGTAAGCAGGCTCCGCAGGACCTAATCGGTCAGCCTGACACCGACCGCGTGCCTGAGCGTGTAGCCCACCGCCTGCCGGCTCAGGACTGAAGCTAGGCATAACGGCATTGTCTAGGCGCGGGCGCTAGCCTGACGCAATAGTGACCAAACGTGCAGGCCGCAGCTTAGCTGCGGCCTGCACGCCTGTTTAGCCTGGTTTAACGCTTTAAGCTGGTTTGCACGCCAGCTTGGTCTAGCGCTTTAGCGTTGACGCGGGTCCTCTAGGTCAGGGTTAGTTAATTCAGGGGCGCTAAAACTCCTGATTTGGGCAGCCTCACTGGCAATTGGACTGGGGCTAGTGAGCGTGTTGCCAAGGTTTTCTAGGCCCTTGGCGGTGCTTAGCAGGTTCTTCTCAATTGAGTTCACCGTCTTGTTATAGGTTTGCACGCTGCGGCGCAGGCTGGCGCCTAAATCATCCATATAGCGGGCCACAGTACCCAGGCGCTTATACAGGGTGGAGCCGATAGCTAGAAGCTGACGGGCGTCGTCGTTAATGGCGTTTTGCATCCAGGCATCAGCAACCGTACGGGCCACCGCCAACAGCGAGATGGGGGTGGTTAGCAGTACCCCGTTAGCCAGGGCGTATTCAAGCAGGCTGGCATCCACCTCCAAGGCGGCGCTAAGCACCGCCTCAGCGGGGATGAACATAATGGTGAACTGGGGGCCCTGGCCTAGCTGCTCGGGGTAGTTACGGCGGATGAGCTCATTAATGTGTGAACGCACCGCAGCGGCGTGATCGGCCAGGTAAGAGTTTGCGGCGTCTTGATCGCCTTTAGCGCCCGCATCAGCGCCGCGCAGGAAGGCATCCAGTGGGGCTTTAGCGTCAATGGCCAGGAATTCCCCACCGGGCAGCAAAATCGTGGCATCTGGGCGCGCAGAGCCGTTAGTGGGGGAGGGGGCCGCGTTTAAAGAGCCAGCGCGGTTTTGTTTACGTAAAGTGGATACACTTTTTTGCAGCTCAAAATCGATGTGTTCGCTCATCCCGCCCAGCTCCAGGACCCGGCGCAGCTCCATCTCACCCCACATGCCGCGCGCTGAACGTGAACGCAGCGCCGATTCCAGGGAGGCGGTGGAGGCCCGTAGCTGCTCCTGGACAGCGTCTGAAGCTCGCAGGCGCTCAGCAATTATCGCGTTTTGTTTGGAGCGCTGCAGCTCCATTTGCTCCACCCGCAAGGCCATATGCTCCAGCTGCTCGCGCACCGGCTCAAGGGCGGTGAGCACCGCGCCATCTTGGCGGGCCCGCTGCTGAGCCTCCAAAGTACGCTGCTGTTCAGTACGTAACTGCTGCTCCAGGGCCTGTGCGCGGGCACTAGCCCCGGCGGCGTCGGCCCTAATGCGAGCCACCTCCCCGCCGTTAGCTGCCAGGCGGGCTGCACGGGCCGTGGCCAGGGCCCAACCCAACGCAGTACCAAGTGTGATACCCAACAACAAAAGAGCAATTGCGTTAACGATACTCATAATTTCCTACTATCCCAGGTCTATACCCCGCAGAAAGCCGCCATTTTTGCGCACGTAGCCACGTCGTCGTTACTAACTGAAGTAAAGCCTTATATACGATGTGGGCTATAAGTCACGGAAAACTAGCAACACGCTATGAGCGATACATGTTACCGTTTTGTTGTAAAGCTGGATCTCAATCTTGGAGTCGTTTTGGAATACCGCGCGGGTACTGTGCAGGATCTGGATGTTTTGGCCCGCATTGGTGCGGATGCCTTCTCAGACTACCCCCTGTTTCGGCTGACAGAGCCGGAACTACGGCCGGGTGTAACCTTCGACCAATTTCACTTCGCCTTGCACCGCATGCTGGTGAAAATTTTCCTTAAGCGCGAATCTGTGCTGGTGGCTTGCGAAGACGGTAAGCCGCGCGGCTATGCACTACTACAAAAGCAGGAAATGCCTTTTCTGCCGTATCTGCTTAATGGCGGTGTAGGCCTACTAAAGTACATCCCCCTAAAGCCGCTACTAGAATTCCTTACCCTTACCGACGCGGCTGACCAGCACGTAAAACTAAACACCCACTATGACTGGTTCCTGGAAGTTATTGCAGTGCACCCCGAACATCAGGGACGCGGCATCGGTACCGGCATGTTGGATGTAGGTATCGCCAAGTTTGTGAAGGCCACCGGCGGCTCTAACTACGCCTTTGTTACCAACACTGCCAAGAACGCCCGTTTCTATGACCACAACGGCTGTCGTGAGCTGGCCGTAAGCCACCTGGACTACCGAGGCCAGGAAATCAACGTGTGGGCTTTCAAGAAGGAACTGGACAAGAAGAAGGCTAAGCCCGCCAAGGACACAAAGGCCGGCGCCAAGGACGCCAAGGCTGCCAATGAGGCAAAGCCCGCCAAGAACGCTGGGGAAACCGGCAAGTAATCAAAGCGGGCCGCAAACCCGCTAAACTAGGCGCGTGGCTCTAACTATCGGAATTGTGGGACTGCCCAACGTAGGCAAGTCCACCCTGTTCAATGCGCTTACCCGCGCAACCGTCCTGGCGGCTAACTACCCCTTTGCGACCATCGAACCCAACGTGGGTATTGTGCCGCTTCCCGACGCGCGCCTGGATAAACTGGCGCAGATTTTCGGTAGTGAGCGCATTTTGCCCGCTACGGTGTCTTTCGTTGACATTGCTGGAATTGTGCGCGGCGCTAGCGAAGGTGAAGGCCTGGGCAACCAGTTCCTGGCTAACATTCGTGAAGCTGACGCGATCTGCATGGTCACCCGCGCTTTTGACGACCCGGACGTGGTGCACGTAGACGGCAAGGTTGAACCGTCGTCAGACATCGAAACTATTTCCACCGAGCTGGTGTTGGCTGACATTCAGACCCTGGAAAAGGCCATCCCGCGCCTGGAGAAGGAAGTGCGCGGCAAAAAGACTGACCCCGCCGTGCTGCAAACCGCTAAGGATGCTTTGAAGGTGCTTGAGGAAGGCACCATGCTTTCTGCCGGCGCTAAGGCAGCCGGGCTGGATACAGACATTTTGCGCACCTTCCAGCTGATGACCACTAAGCCGTTCATTTACGTTTTCAACATGGACGACGCCGGTATGCACGATGAGGCCAAGCAGGCTCAGCTGCGTGAACTGGTCGCTCCCGCCGAGGCCATCTTCCTAGACGCCCAGTTTGAAAGTGAACTGGTGGAGCTAGAGCCGGCCGAGGCCGCCGAAATGCTAGCCGACAACGGCCAGGCCGAGTCTGGTCTAGACCAGCTGGCCCGCGTGGGCTTTAAGACCCTGGGCCTGCAAACCTACCTGACCGCTGGCCCCAAGGAGGCGCGCGCCTGGACTATCCACCAGGGCTGGAGCGCCCCGCAGGCTGCCGGCGTGATCCACACCGACTTTGAGCGTGGCTTCATTAAGGCTGAGATTGTCTCTTTTGACGACTTGGTGGAGTACGGCTCTGTAGCTGAGGCCCGCGCCCACGGCAAGGTACGCATGGAAGGCAAAGACTACGTTATGGCCGACGGCGACGTGGTTGAGTTCCGCTCTGGACTAACGTCTGGGGGCAAGAAGTAACAACCATGAGCCTGCATCTTCTAGATTTTGCTGACCAGTGCCGAACAGCGGCTCTGGCAGGCATCGACGCTGAGAGCCGGGCTCAACGAGGACAGTACTTCACCCCGCGTTCGGTAGCTCGCATTATCGCAGGCCTCTTCCGAGCCCCTGAAAGTCGGTCCATCCGTGTGCTCGATCCCGGAGCTGGGAGTGGCATACTTTCGGCGGCGCTCGTAGATCGGCTCCGTATCGAGTGTCCCGATGCTGAAGTTCATATCGTGGCCGTCGAGAATGACCCTTACCTGCACTCTGCATTGTCAGAGACGCTCGCTAAGCTCGGAGTTGTGGAGGGGGTCACGACCGAGCTTGTTGATGCTGACTTCCTGTCTTGGGCTCTCTCAACTGACCAACGCTTTGACTTCGTTGTCCAGAACCCGCCATACGCGAAGCTCCGATCAAGTAGTGGGGCGCAACAGCTCCTGCGTGAAAACGGCATCCAAGTGCCGAATATCTACGCCGCTTTTCTTGCTCTCGGCCTGCGATTGCTCGTTCCGGGTGGACAGCAAGTGGCAATCACGCCCCGCTCATGGATGAATGGCACCTACTACTCAGAATTCCGTCACGCGTTCGTCCGTGAAGCTGGAATCGATGCGATCTACACCTTTGAGAGTCGCTCTCGGGTGTTCGGTGACCTGGGAGTGCTCCAGGAGTCCATCATCGTCGCTGTAACTCGAGGAACCTTCCCGGACAAAGTACTGGTTCAAGCATCGTATGACCACAATGCCGAGCCGTCGTCGCGAAACGTGGATTACTCGGAGATCGTGACGCCTGACTTCATACATGTCCCTGCCACGGAGAAAGATGCTGAGGCCGTGGCGTGGATGACAACGCATGTCACTTCGACGCTGGCCGACCTCGGGCTGACCGTTTCAACTGGTCGTGTGGTGGACTTCCGCTCGCGTGAAATGCTCCACTTTGAACCTGTCACAGGGGCAGTGCCCATGGTCAATGCCTCTCACCTGCGCGGGGGTGTCGTTCATCACCCAATCGGGGCAAAGAAGCCCGAGTGGTTCCACTCCGACCCGGAATCCATGGCGAAACTTGTGGTACCCGGTGGGGCCTATGTGCTTATCAAACGTTTTTCGGCCAAAGAAGAGAAGCGCCGTATCGTCAGTGCCGTATCGCGTTCCGAGGGAAACATCGCCTTTGATAACAAGCTCAACTACATACACCACGACGGACACGGCTTGGACCCGGAAATCGCGGCTGGGTTAGCCCTCTTCCTAAACTCGACTCGGGTCGATGAGTACTTCCGAGTGTTCTCTGGGCACACACAAGTCAATGCAACGGATCTACGTATAATGCGATTCCCTTCGCTCGAACAGCTCCGCGAACTGGGCCGGAACCCTGTGGACGATCAACAGGATATCGATGTCTTGGTCGAGCGTGTCCTCACTCGCGAGGTGGTGTACGCATGACACGTCTCGACGAAGCGCGGCAGATTCTCGAAGCTTTTGGCTTTGACAAAGCCAGGACCAATGTGAGAGCGGCTCGCACTCTGCTGGCGCTGACACAACTCGATGAACAGTCGCAGTGGGCCGATGCGGTGAATCCGATGCTCGGAGTGCGTGCCATTCTTGACTGGATTCGAGAGCGTCTTGATGTCGATGTCGCTGAGAATACGCGAGAGACCTACCGCCGCCAGACCCTCCACCAGTTCCGCGACGCGGGATTCGTCATTTACAACGACGACAATCCCGCCCGCCCGACCAATTCGTCCGCGAACAACTACCGTATCAACCCGGAGGCACTCAAAGTTATTCGGCTCTACGGCACGCCGAGTTTCGATACGGCTCTCAGTGACTATCTAGCCGTTGCTCCCGGATTGCTGAAAAAATACCAAGCGGCACGCGACTTGACTCGCATCCCAGTGCGTATTCCCGGAGGGAAAGAACTCACGCTTGGAGGCGGTGGCCAGAATGTGCTCATCAAGCAGATGATCGACGACTTCTGCGCCTACTTCATCCCCGGTGGCGAAGTGCTCTATATTGGCGACGCTGACGAGAAACTCATGCACTTCGACGAGGTGAAACTAGCCGCCCTCGGGGTCACGGTTGACACCCATGGCAAGCTTCCAGACCTCGTTGTTTATCAGAAGAGCACGAACTGGTTGTTCCTCATGGAAGCGGCCTCGACCCACGGGCCTGTAGATGCAAAGCGGCATGGGGAACTCCAAGTGCTATTTTCCGGTTCCACTGCTGGTCTCGTCTATGTGTCGTGCTTCCCTGATAGGGGAATTATGAGGAAGTTTCTTGCCGACTTGGCCTGGGAGACAGAAGCATGGTGTGCGTCAGACCCGACGCACATGATCCATCTCGACGGGGAACGCTTCCTTGGCCCATATGATTGCGTATAAGACACGGCGGTCAGGTATATTTTAGGGTAGGCTGACATATGGATGCATTGAGTGACGTGCTGCATTATCTGTGCGTGACTGTGGCATCTGACTTGCGAATCAGATGTTCGTGGCTGATTTACGTTCGCCCGTTGAAGGAATGACATGGTTTCACGAAAAACGAGACAGTTTGTCGGCGCTGCCGTGGAGTCATTGACGCTCGCAATTGAACTTTTCAATCGCCCCAGTCAGCTTGGCCGCGAGCATGCGACTGTGATGATGGCTGCGCATGCTTTTGAGATGCTACTGAAAGCCGTGATCTACGAGGAACGAAAGAAAGTGGGTTTCAAGAGTGGTGACCGATCCTTCGGCCTCGGTAAGTGCATTGACGTAGCTATGTCTGGGTTGGGTGTGATCGATGCAGGTGACCGCGTGGTCCTACGGACATTGAGGGAGGAGCGCAACGATGCAACCCACGACTTCATTACGATTAGTGATGACGTACTCTGGTTGCAGCTACGCTCTGCCGTCACAATCTTCCGGAAAGTTCTACTCGGCCTGACGGGACAGGACCTTAGCGAACTCATGCCTGGACGTGTCCTTCCAGTCTCGGCAACGCCGCCGACAGATGTAGCGCTCGTAGTGGGTAAAGAAGTTGAACAGATCATGGAATTGCTGACACCAAGTAAGCGACGCGGAGCTGAAGCGCGAGCCCGACTTCTTCCCATTATGGCCTTAGATCGTGCAGCACGCGGGATAGAGGGCTCTCCTTCGGAAACTGAAATCAAGACGGTAATGGACGATCTCAAAGCACGGAAAGAATGGAAGGTGGTTTTCCCGGGTGTGGTCGGACTCCGTGTCGCCGATGGTTCCGAATCATCGGATCTAGTGCAAGAGATAAGTCTCAAGATTGATCCTAAACGGGGTGACCTTCCTGTCCGCCTGGCGCGCGAAGGGGAGGACGCTGTTGCTTATCGTGAAGTGGATACATTTGATCGGTATTCCATTAAGCTAAGTGAGTTCGGCCCCAAGTTGGGGTTAAATCGGTACCAAGGCTACGCGGTGATCGATGCGCTAGAGCTACGGTCAGATGAGGCATGCTACCTTTTGAAGCGAACGCGGAAGGGGAACGTCCAGTTCCAGGGGCTTTCACCGAAAGCGCTGGATCGGGCTAGAAAGGCTCTTGCAGACGATCCCGACCTCGTTGAAAGGGCGGTTGATGACTATAAGCGTGCTCGTGCTTCCCGATCTCGCTCTCGGGGTCGTCGTTGAATCAGTCGAGAAATAGTAGTCCGGTTCGTAACGTGGTCGCTCGTTGGGTGGTTGTCTCACTTTGAGGTGTTGTTTCATGTGTCTTTACAGTGGTCTCATCTTATCGGGGCGTTTCATGAAAACTTCTGTTCCTCCAGTCCTTACAGTGATATTATGTAGCGTGTAGATTGGTTCTGGAGTGTCCTATGGAGGTAGTAAGTGAACTGTCCTGTATGTAGGCGCGTTGTTCCATCGGAAGATAGGTTCTGCAGGGGGTGTGGGGCCTCGCTAGGTGGCCATGCTGGGTATAGTGTGAATACTGGTGGTGGCAACATTTCTGGGGGTGTTTACCAAGCGGGGCGCGATGTAGTTGTCAATCGTCCTCCGAAGGGTCCTCCTCCAGCCACATATGAGCCAGAGCCATTGTGGCGCAGTCCCGTTACTCAGGGATTCCTTGCGTGGGTGGGGGTGCTGCTGGGGATTGTGAGCCTGTTCCCTGCTGCCGACTTTGTGCGTTCTTTTGTTGGTTTGTTCAGTGCTGGTTCCTCTACATTGGGATGGTGGAGTAAAATACTGTTGAATCTCGGTCTTTTACTAATTGCTATTTTCGTGGGGTTGTTAGGAATGCGCCTTCGACGATTGATGAAGGGGCAACTTCGAGAGCCTCTTTGCTGGGGTCTCGCGTTGAATGGTGCCGGAGGCCGTATCACGGTGGAGAGGATTCGAGCCACTTGTCAGTGTGGTGGTAAAATGCGGTATCGAAATAAAGTAAATAGGCGT
>ERZ772779.416-NODE-416-length-20470-cov-3.934901_pt1 | contig 20470 bp, 20 predicted proteins | sample MGYA00511360_ERZ772779 | MGnify/ENA primary metagenome ERZ772779 (study PRJEB29015, sample SAMEA2738112) | human oral metagenome | biome: human oral; feature: human-associated habitat; material: saliva | place: China | collected 2231 ...
ATCGTAGTGTGTTACTAAAATGTCATTTTAGTTTTTTTAAAGTTCAAAGTTATCTTTATTCTTTTCTTTATATAATTTAGATGGAATATGTTCATAAAATTCTTTTCTAAATTCTTTTTCTTCACACTTTGAAATATTGAAGTTACGAAATAATATATAGATAAATTCTTATTTAAGAATTTAGCCCTAATTGAGTATCTTATGTTGCATAGCCGACATAGTTGATTGCACCTTACTTGCCCAACGAGTATCTGATGCATAGATACTATTCACCGAGGTAAGCGATGTATATCCTCGATTAAAGTATACTTCTTTTATCATCTCACCCCAATGATCAATACAAGCAGCTCGACTCGAGAAGCCATAGGCAGCTCCTTCATTACCATCGTAGGCAGCAATACCAAATAAGTTATTGCGGGATCTAGCTAAATAGCTAGTACCCCAACCAGACTCATGGGCTGCTACCGAGATAGCAAATAAGGCATTCACACCCCACCGTTCTTCCATGGATTGGAATGCTTCACCAAGACCAGCAAGGTTAGTGCCTGATAAAGCTTTGTTGAGTTCTTCTGCCGATAGATTAGTTGGTTGGGTAATGTCATTTGTAATATTGGTTCGTTTCTCTTGGGCAACGTGTCGTCCTGCTGTATAGCGAGATACGAGATGTAGATCTCGTACACTACGAACAGACCAAATTACATCTGACTCAGGAATAAAGTATCGAGTCCCATTCAGTTCAAACGCAATAAACTTACCTTTGAATAGATGTGTGATTCGAGTGGTTTCCACAGCAGGTAAATGGATTTTCGACGCATTACCAAACTTCTTAAATGTTTCTGTTAAGCTGACCATATTGTAGTCAGTTGGTAGTTTGGTAAATACTTCAGTGCCAGAGAGATCTGTATTTTTAGGTTTAAATTGAATATAGAATGAGTCTTTAGCTATATCCTTAGGGACTTTAGCTAACCCATCCATGGATTTAAAGTATCCACGTTCACTTAGCGAGTATTTAGTTTTTTCATTAGGGATGACAGTGAATTCACCCTGTTTTAACTTGGTTTCCTTTCCATCGTTTGAAATAATGGTAACGTCTTTTGATGTTACTAGATAAATGGAGTTTGTTAAGTCAACATCCTCTACATTTTCTGTCGCTAACTGCGACGTGTCCCCTTTGTCACTATTGTACTTGGATCCAGTATCTTGTACTGAAAAAGCTTTTGGGTCATTTTGGTACTCGCTCACACCAAGAATGACTGTTATAATGAGGACGAATTTGATGATTTGCATGATTGATTTCTTCAATATCATCATCTCCTTTCTTCATTAGAACATTGTTACATATGTATTGTGCTCTAATAACAATAAAAATACAGATACAGTGAATGACACTGTATCTGTATAATATATACTTATAAGTTGAATACGTATTTATAGGCTTGAGCTAAGTAATCTCTAAGCTTATCGGTATTATTAACGATAAATAGTTTTCTATCCCAACGATTCTTAAATAGGTAATCGGAGAATAAGAATGTTTGATCGACCTTCTGAATATGGAATAGTGTGGAACGTACTAACTGAATAAGTTCCTTATATTGAGGAAGGTTCAAATCTTCATTACGGTCAGCAAGCTTATTAGTGATGATACACATACCCAATGTAACGGCATCTTTAAGCATGGTTATATTATCATTCTCTATACCAACCTTAATATAGTCGCGTAGATAAAGTACTGGATTATCGAAATATGCACAAGGATTGAATTGAATACCTTGATGGGCGGATGACATCTTAACCCCTTGAAGGAATTCATCAAGTTGTTGTACCATGGAAGGTAAGTATCCAGTAAAGTCAGTGTCAGACACAATCGTAGATTTCTTAATATCTGGATTGATATTTTGAACACTGATTAACTTATCATAGCGAATATGTCTAGTGATTTGGTCGTGTAGAAGGTTTCTATCATGGTCACTCTCAGGATTCAACCCACTGACTTCTCGATACTCGTCAGTAATCTCAACTCTACCGTCAAATACAGAGATAAGTGGATATTTAACGATGAAAATAGCCTGAGAAGCCAAGTCTACATAGCACCTAGTGTAATAGCATAGACCATTACGAGAGTTATATAACCAGAATTGATTTTCTAAGTCACATGTATCACGTTCGATATAGTATTCAATATCAGATGGTTCACTATCCATCAATAATAAGTGAGCAGCTAACACCGCATTAGCTGGGCGATCAGTATTGATAGCTTTATAGGTATATTCATATATAGCATACGGTAAACCAACTGGAACAGCTAGATGCTGAATGAAACCAATTAGGGATTCTGGGAATCCTTTTGTTTGCAATGATGGAGCTACGTTTTCGATATAGTTCTTAATATCATCTGTCATAGCAGACCCTAATAGAATGGATATCGTTTTATATTCCATATAGTCAGCTGGTTGACGTAATGCATTAATAACCATTTGTACAACTTCACCATCAGCCATATTACGTTCAAGTAGGTTATTGATAATATCAGCCATACCACCATTGTATAATAAGGCTATGATTTTATCAGCTCTTTCTCTAGCAGACATACCTGGTGTACTGGATACCATTTTGATATAGGCTTGGTATTCTGTCGGATAGTCATAATAGCTTTCGTAAGATACCATAAATGGAGTTGCTTCTAATTGAAGAGATGCTTTGTTTAACGATTCTCTTAGAATTGGATAGATCGTTGGGAATACAGATTCATCAACAGACTCTAATCGTTGAGAGAAATCTAAGGTATCACTCATTAAATATTCTTTAGCCACATCATCAATCGCTAAGGAATGTTTATCTTCATCATCGATAACCGTTTTGATATTCCCATTAGCGATTAGGGTTTGTAGTTTACGGGTATCATCTAAGGAATTGAATTCCTCGGTAGGAAGTTTCTTGGATAATACTTGTGTACCACCATTGGTAGCTCCAACGATTGGTTCTAATGTTCCTACATTGGAAGCTTCCATTACTTGAATGGAACCTTTTTTAGTTCCATATTTACGAACGTCAAAGTAACGCATTAACTTACCTTTGAACTGAATGGATTCAGCTAATCCTAATTCATGTAAGCGACGTCCGATATTATTAGCAAGAGTATTCTTATACCCTTCTTCACATAAATCGAAGAAGCGAATACAACCTTCTACTTCTTCTTGTGTATACATAGGGAATCTACGTTGATCTGGTAATCCAAAGTATTCACTTGGGTACCGATAGATATCAGTAATATCAGTTATCATATGTATAATCTCCTTATCTATAGTACAGTTTTATTTTTTGCTGTCACAAGTAATTAATGAATGTTATATATTTGTGAACCTCATAGTATAACATTTATAGATTTTTTGTAATAGGAGGTGAGGTACTAAGATGAGTAGACGACACCAAGCGAGTAAACGATTCAGAGAAAAGCGTAAACCGATTAAATCTCAATCCAATAACTCGCGAATGAATAAGGATTGTGTGTCCTCTATATTAGACTCTCAACAAGAGAAACGAAAAGCCGCTACCCCATCTCATGTACAACCGGGTGATGTATTTATTATGCGAGACAATGGGTATGATGCTGAGAATAAACATAAGGAAATTCCAGATACCCAAGTGATTCGCTACGATAGACCAGTTGTGGTTATGGCAACTAGTAAAAATACAGTGAATGTATTACCATTGTCGACAAAAATTCGACCATTCGATACATTGTACCCAGTTGTTATTGAACAGGGATTGGAATCGCAAGTTATTATCTCACAAGCACTGACGGTGGATTTTGATAACTTAGCTGATTTTATCGGAACACTTAGACCTGATGTGTTCCATGATATGCGTGAAGCATTAAGTAAGTATGTATTACATGGAGCTTCTCATGTGAAGCGGACGGTACAACGATACGAGATGGATATGATACGATATGAACCATTTGGTATCTATGTACATCAACTCACAAACGAGAGATTCATGATGTTGAAAACGAAAAAGAAAACGTTTATTAAGGTTCCCGTTGAGATATTAAAAGAGAGCGATGTCTTACCAACGGATGTAAAAGTATTTTGTGGATATGTGCGATTACATAAGGTACAGTTAGTTTTACCGGATGAACTGTGCGATGATCATAATCTATTATACATTGGAGAAGAGTATCGAAAATCGATTCGCAAAAAAATTGTGGATATGATTAGTGGGTGTTTTGGTATTAAAATCAGAAATTCTATGTTAAAACCCGATTCTATCGATATTAAAGAAACAATGGCGATTGCTAAAGTCATTTCTTCTTCCGACTATATCAATGGTATTAAAGTCATTGATGATATATGTAGAAATCATGTTAAGATATACTTGGATGATCCACAAACATTTGTAAAGAAAGCATTTAAGAAATTAACAACATTCACATCACCAACACAGTTGATTGATGTAATAAATGAGAGATTATTACTCATGAGTGATATGCTAGTGTGTGACACTCGTGTATTACGAATTGGTGAACAGAATTTTGCTGATATACTAGAGAGAAGACTTAGTAAACATAATAAAGGTTTTATTTGTAATAACAAAGGCATTGTAACAAAATACAATAACACTGATCGCAAATACTATCTTAAAAATGTACGATGGATTTACAAATACCATCAACGAAATAACAAAAAATAAAAAGAAGAGTATACGGATTGAACCGTATACTCTTCTTTTTGTCATTATCGAGGATCATAAACCCCTTTGATACCAACTTTACGATACCAGTTAGCTTTACCACGGATAACATCGCCACCACGACGATATCCTTTTTTACCATATGGGTCATATACAGGAGACTCAGATGTTCCTAAGAATTCCAAGTCCCAACGTTCTACAGTGGATTTAGGACCATAAGGTTCATGGCACCAAACACCATCTTCATTATCCCCAGCTTCACCATGTGTCATAACACGAGCTTTATCGATAGTTAAATCGAGAGCATTGGATAATACGCAGACTACTTGGGACATGGTTTCAATTTGAGCCGCAGTTGGTGGTTCACTACCTAATCCGTTAGGAGTCGCATCAAAGCACCCTAATAGAGTAATAGCAATAGAACCTGTATTGCGATGCCAAGTACCATATAGGATATCATCTAATCCAACACCAGCAGGCATATAGATTTCGCCAGTTTTATCAATTTGGATATGATAATCATCCCAGAATTGACCATAGCGACCAGCTGTCCAATGGAGATATAATTTAACATCACGACCTACGGAACGAGCTTGGTTCCAAAGGGACCAATAGGCAGCCGTAGCTTTTTTCTTAAGATCAGACAACGTCACCTTTACCATGGCGGAACGAGGTAAGACTTCAGACATATATTACAACCTCCTTATGAGATACTATATAAACATTGTGATTACCACATTGTCCATAAATCGATTTTGAAAAAGGATAGAGGAAAGTCACGTAGCCGCTTAGGGTATGGAGCTACGTGACTTTCCAGCTATTAAAAAGGTTAAAACTAAATAAATGACGACTTTATTCAGCTACTAGTATGTTGATACCAAGTAATATTTTATATTATTCCGGTTTAATTTTGATCTTATTTCTACGTTCCTCCGGAGAAAGATCATCTGAACGAAGTTTATTGATCAATGCTAAGAAATCCCCATATTTCTTATTAACGACTTTAATATAGTTGTTATCTCGTTGCTTCAATAACGCATCATCTTTATACTTTTCTTTAACTTTATCCACAGCTTGGATTTTATGATGCATATTTGGATTATCCCCACCATCTTTGATTTCGACTTCTAATCGAAGATCTGGAATATAAAAATCAGGGATATAAAAATGATCTTCTCCATTATAGGTATATCGATACACATTTGGTGATGGAGCAATGATGTCAGCGGATTCAAAATTAAATACGGTATCGCAGTTCAATAGGAAGTCTTTCTCATAGGAACCAACGTATGTAGTTGGTTCTCCGCCGTTTTCCCATTGATACTTACCAGAAATCTTTCTAGCCGCTAACATTTTCTTTTGATGTTCTGGGTCATTAGCTAAATTGTACTTATTATAGACACGCATCATACGTTCTTTAAAGATTTCCCTATTCTTTTGAGCACATTCTTTTCTACCACAGAGTCTAGCGTATTTGTGCGTTTTTGGATTCCAAGGAGTTCTTCGTTTACATATGACACAGACTGTATGTTTAGCATGCGTTAAGTCATAATAATATTGATCAGACGGGATTCCTTCAGGAATCATATCAGAATGAGAACGCTCAATATGATCATATACGGCATCTTTACTCACGTAATTCTTATGACAAACTGGACATTTACATTTTCTAATGGTATTGAGTTTCAAGGTGTCACCTACTTTACATAATTCTAGTTATATTACTAATCAGTCGTATAATAAGTGGATAGTATGTACGAATACACACTATCCACGAGTTGATATAGGAGACTATTAGTTATATGTATATTCTTAATGGATAGTTTTTGCCGTTAACAATTACTATAGCCTTGACAAGTAAGTAGGAAGGATTGAGTTTTTTATTCCACTCCGAATAACAATCATTACATATAAAAACACATTCATACTAGTACAATCCTTCCTACTTAATTTTATTTTGATGTATATATTATAATAGCGATACATCAGATTATATACATAAGGAGGACAATATGATGGAACTAAAACCAGAAGTCCACATCATCACATTAGATGAAGCCACCTTATATAATACAATAGCATCATATAAAGAATCCCATGAACTACTACATTTATTCACAGCTGATAAAGTACGTATAGTTCATGGGATTAAACTGTATAAATATGATGGTATGTTATATCATGTGGCACATGATGACGTGACTAACCAATCACGATATCGTCTAATTGGTCCTATCGATCAAACGGACGAATCCATTATTTTTAAATTTGCTCAAATTATACTGGAGTATAATGAAGAAGAGTATGTGATTAGAGATGATTTCAAAGTGACCTCTATCTTTTATAAGAATGGTAAACGTAATGAAATCATTCACACCAATCCACAACGCTATCGAATTCGTGATGATTATGTGGTAGCCTATAATCGCTGCCATGGGTATTATTACAAAGATTTATGCGTGTGGAAAGATGGTAATTTTATTGGATTAGATGTGGGTAGACTCTTGAAGTTTACGAATATCATTCGTATTGAAGATGTAATCGCTATTGGGACAACGGATAGTATTCGAATGAATGAACACTATAAGGATCCAACTAACGTATTAAGTGAATTAGTATCTACCCAAGCGTTTTATGTAAAAAATAAGCTAGGGTACATTGAATTTAAGCTTAGGTATGAAAATGTGAAAATAGAAGATATTCTATTCACAATTGATGACACTGCAACAAATTCAATCATTGGTACGACACCGAATCGTATACTATTACAAACATTCAATATCGATTATTCTATGGTGGATATTGCCGTTCATGAACTGATGAACAATCGAGAGATACGTATCTATCCAGGTAATCTTCATTATAGTAATGATGAAGTTACCTTTACGATTAAATCGGAAAGTGATAGTTTTGGTTATATCTTGATACTGGAAACGGTCGATATAGACTGTGTCCGTATATCCATATATAAACGCGGTGAAGGTCGTATCTATACAACCACAACTCGAAACCATAACTACAAGGATGAATTGGTACAACTACTTAACGTATAATAAAAAATTACTAGAAAACAACTCCTTAATGGAGTTATGACCATTATGTATACTATATATAAAACAGTATAGTAATATTTTAACGTAAATACACGTTGTACAACAAATTTTTCCTTTAAAGGAGGACTTACAATGTCTGATGTAAAAGAATTATCTTTAGAAGAACTTTTGGCTTTAGAAGCTGATTTAGTTTCCGATGAAGATGTTGAAGCTACATTGGAAGCTGACGCTGCTGAAGATGGCACTGAAGTAGAAGACGCTCCTGAAGTTGAAACAGAAGATGTGAACCCTGAAGACATCCCATCTGATGACGAAGATGCTGAAGATGACGATGACGATGAAGAAGAAGACGATGATGACGAAGATGAAGTAGAAGAAGCTACATTCGCAGCATTGTTCTTAAATGAATTCGCAACTCCGGATGAAATCCAAGCTATGGCTGAATCCTATGATGAAATGGCAGCTTTGTCTGAAAACATGGGTGTAGCTATGGAAAAAGTAATTGTGAAAATGGATAAAAAATCCCGTTTGACACACTTACAAAAAGCGGCCGTATTCAAATTGGCTAACGCTGCAAACGATCCTAAATATCGCAAATTATTGACTTTGTGGAAGCAAGAACGTCAAATTGAAGCATACTTGAACAAAAAATATGCTTCTAAAGCGTCCAAAATTGCTAAAGCTAAAATCAAAAACTATACTGCAACTGGCCTTAAAAAGGTTGCAGGCGATCCTAAGAAAGAAGTCGGCAAAGGTAAAATTGCCGACAAAGTGGCTGCTCGTGCAGTTGAACAAACTAAAAAATCCTTCTCTAATAAATAATAGAAGGTCTCAAGATGGTATACCGTTTGGTATACCATCTTCTTTTATCCCGTTAGTAGTCTATAATAGTCGTATGAACGATGTATTATAGGGTATTATATATTTTATTTTATGCTTTCATGAAAAGGAGAACAATATCATGGAATTTTTAACAACACTTGACCCTATTCGCGTACTTAGTTATGTAGCCATTCTTGGCGTAATCGTTGTCATTGGATTTGATATTTATGGTCGAATCCAAGCAAACAAAAAACGTAAAGAACGTGAACTTAGACGTGCCGAATTACGAGAAGAACGACTAGTAGAACGTCGTCGTCAAGAAATTCGTGATCAACATGAATGGGAAGAACGTATTCAAGAAAATCGTCGTAAAACATTGGATACGGCTCGATTATCTCGTTATAGTATGATTAATCGACGTCGATAGGAGGAGATGTATGGATATAATCGATCTCTTTACTACTAAAAAACGTCGAATCATTCAAGTCAAAGAACTTGAAAAAATGATTGAACAGTATGGGTTAGAAATAGCATATTCGATGATGACCAATCGACAACGTAAAGCGATACGATTGCATATTACAAGTCAATGGTTCTTTACCGATATTATGCACCCAGAAAACCCAGCATTACCTGAATTTAAAAATAGCAGTTATTTTGCTGATCCTACATCTATGGAACCAATGTTCACACAATATCTACGTGAGCGATATGGATTAACGAATGATAGTACCGTTTTTATTCAGGAAACCTTTTTGGAATTCATCCCAAAATACATTGATATATTATACACCAGCTATCTAGGAGATTTATTACTTTACTAGAGAGGGTGTTGATATGGATGTACAACAAGGACGAAGTCGTCGACGGATAGGGCGATTTGGAGAGTTTATCTTCGAATTTGTTATCTTACCGTCTAGCGACAAGTTTAGTTCAAAACCAGGTCCTTCCATAGAAGGGCTTAGTCATACTCGTATCATGGACTCGAACTCGACACACGTCGGATTTGTTTCCATGACGCTTCGGTCAAATCGAGGTTATGATGAGTATGGACGAGTGACTATACCGAATCGACTCATTCATCGGTTTATGAAAGTATTCAAAGCTATGGAAAAAGCATTTGATCGCGATGATATATTCTTTACCGATGATGAAGGTAAATTAGCAATTGATACTGCTGTAGCGAATCAATTAGCAATCACAATCCCTTTAGTTGATTCAAAACAATTAAAAATTAAGCATGAACTCATCTATGCTGATGATAGTGATAAACCCTATGAGGGTGTAATTATTTATCTAAACCGTCATGCTACCTATGGGTATATGACATATGATGAGTTATGTGCTTGTATTTATAATATGGATAAGGTTGATTACTTTGTATACACCGAATTGATGGTGATGGAACAACTAGAACGAGCCCTATTACGCGAACGTTCCAATGAATCCATTGGACAAATGATGGACTTAGGTGCTAGGATGGATAAAATACAAGCAATCAATAAATCCGGTGAAAATGAGGAGTAATATAATGGCAGAAAAAGATACAATCAATCTCACGAAAGAGAAAATGTATATAAGTATCAATGATACACTATATACAGTACTTCCCTATATAGAGGGTGAACGGTTAGAAAAGGGTGTAGCCTATATCTATAAAGATAAAGTCTATATCTACGATGGCAAGATGAATAAACATAAGTACATCGAAGCCGGTCATGCTTATAAAGATGATGTTGGTAAAGTTCATTTCGTTAAACCGGAAGGTGTTGAGCATGATGTAGATAATGTCGTGATGGTCAATAAGCAAGCCATGAATGAAATGGATGACGCCGACCTCAAAACATTTGACCCTCGGTTAGCCGAGTTGAATGAAAGCAATATCTTTGCTCCAACCATCAACCCAGAAGACGATATTCTAAAACGGGCTATTAAGACCGTATTAGGGGAAATGAAAATCGATCTTCGTTTATACAAAGATCGATTCCGTAATGAATATGACATCACTAACATGAAGTCGGCTATCAATAAACCATCCAATATGACCATTAAGTATTTGGTCAAATGGTGTGAAATATTGAACCTAGACTTATCGGTGAATGTTAAGTTCAAAGATGCTAATGGGGAAGACGCTGAAATTAGTGTAAACCTCAAATAATCAAATATATATTATCATAGTAATAATAGACGTATAGCATATTCGCTATACGTCTTATCGTTTTCAATTAAGGAGGAAATGAAAATGAAAAAGATGATGAAAAAGGCTTTGTTGATTGCTATTGTTGCAGTATCTATGAGCGGTATTGGATTTGCGCATAATACAGAGGCATATGATCATGCATATTGGGGTCAATATTTTGATCCTAATTCTATGGTGACTATGTGTACGAAAGTAGAATATCTACCAAGGTATCAAATTACAAATTATTACTATACGTATGGTGATGGTACGGTATGTCTAGTGCAAGTAGACCGTGCGGGTATTGTACATAATATCCTTGTTGATTAGGAGGAATTTAAAAATGAAAAAGATATTTGTTAAAGCCGCTGCAGTTGCAACTATGTTGGTTTCTATGTCTGGTGTTGGATTTGCGTATACTAGTTATAGTACTAATCAATATGATCATGCTCAAGTAGGACGTAGATTTAATAAGAATGCAATGGTTACTCATTGCACATATATCAAATATGACCGCTTAGCAAAGGATGATATATATCGTTTTGAATATGGTGATGGAACTGTAGTTGATGTACGCGTTAGCCAGTATGGTAACGTACTTCACATTCAAGTATTTAAGCCATAATGTCTCATAAAACATGTTAACAACAAAGTTTTATGAGACACGAAAAAGAAGAACTTCGGTTCTTCTTTTTTTCGTATACATGGAGGAACTATGAGGCGAATCATAAAATACGCAACCTATTGTGAGGTTGAAGATTATGAACTCGGAGAATGTCCCAAACTAGAAGGGATGTTATCCAAATATAACAAACTCTATTATCGTAGAGAAGCTGTTGCTATGGACTATGATGAAGAGAGTAGTACACTAACAATTCCAGCAGGTATGAATCTAAAATATATTTCCTATCTATTAGGAAGACCTGTTGATGATAATACTATTACCAACACATACGACCCAGTATCTATTAAGTTAACTGGCTTCCCTAGAAGTGAATTACAGAATGATTTAATTAAGTTCTTAATTGGGTTAGACCAATATCAATTCAATGGCAATATGACCCAATTAGTTGGTAATGCAGAAACTGGTGAAGGTAAAACATTCTGTGCTATTGCAGCTATCTCATTCTTATCAATGAAAACGATTATTATCGTAAATCGTAAAAATATTGTTAAGAATTGGATTGATTCTATCGATACCTATACCGATTTAGATAGACGTAGAATATGTGAACTAAATACACGAATGATTGAAAAGATTATGGATGATCCATCCATTGTTAAAAAATATCGTGTGTTTGTTACTACCCATAGAACCATTGCATCAAATGCTGCTAAATATGGATGGAACTGGATTCGATGTTTATTTGCCAATCTTAGAGTTGGGTTAAAAATCTATGATGAAGCCCATATGGAGTTTCATAATATGATGATGATTGATTTCCATTCAAACGTAAGACGAACCTTTTATTTAACGGCTAATATGGAACGGTCATCGTATGATGAAAACTCAATCTTTCAAAAATGCTTTAAAGCCGTACCGCGATTCGATCAAGTTAAACTGGGTTATACTGATTCTAAGAAGCATATCACCATGTTTGTAAATCGGTATAATAGTCATCCATCAGTACAAGAAATCAGTGCCTGTAAGAATGTGCAAGGATTTAATAAGAATGCATATTCCGACTATCAGGTTACCTCAGACACACAATTCTTTGAGATCCTGGATCAATATGTTCGTAGAATGACAGTTGAGAAAGGTTTCCGTACACTTATACTCGTATCTAAAATCACGTCATGTGAGGCTGTCAAAGAATTCTTCGCATCAATATACCCAGGTTTATCAATAGGAGTGTATAATTCCAGTATTGATAAACACGAGAAGCAACGAGTATTAGATGAAGACCAATTGATTATATCAACGTCAGCATCACTCGGGTTTAGTGAAACCATTGCTAATTTACGATTAGTGATTAATTGTGAGGCATTCCGTTCGAAAATCACGGGTAACCAAGCATCAGGTCGTCTTAGACGATTAGGTGATGATATTATGTGTTATTACGTTGAATTGGTGGATATGGGGTTTGCTTCTATTCGTGCTCAGTTTAAAGAACGTGAATCACGCTATAAGAAGCAATTTAAAGAGATAATCTATATTAAGTAAGAAGTATATATTATTACTATAGATTATAGAAAGAGGGTGATGACTATTCGTATGGATCGAATCCGATTAGAGAATTTTGCTCTAATCAAATCAGGAATGGGATTGGATGAAATTGATATTGATTTTACTAAGTCTAAATATACCGTGAGTTTGATTATCGGTAATAATGGGACCGGTAAAACAGCACTATTATCTAATTTCCACCCATTCCCCTATCTAGGGGCACTGGAAGCCCGAGAAGATGCTGATATTATCATACCTGACATGGATGGACATAAAGAAGTCTGGTATTCCAAAGGAGATGATCGGTATTATATTGAACATATCTACTTAGCTCCATCGGGGAAACGAACAACCCGTCAGGTTAAGTGTTATATTCAAAAGAATGGTAAAGAACTGAATGAACCGGGTACCGTTAAAACATTTAACGAGATCGTTGAGTCTGAGTTCCAAATTGAACCAAACTTTTTAAAGTTGATTCGATTGGGACCGAATGTACAAAACTTCATTAAGTTATCATTTACCGATAGAAAGTTCTTCATTAGTAAACTTCTATCTGAAGTAGAAGATTACATGAAGGACTATAAGCAGGCTAAAGAACAAGCTAAGTTCTTAGCCAATGCATTAAAACTAGCAGTATCTAAACGTGATAAACTCAACATTAGTGATATCAGTATTTTAGATACTGGAATAGCACGTAAAGAAGAGATGATTAAATCTCGATATGACGATAAGGAAACATTAACTAAACAGTTTTATGAATATAAAGGTTCCATTAATTTGGATAGTATGGAAACATTACAAACCTTATATGATGTCACCTTACAAAATATCGAGAATCTCAAAGATACCATTAAGAATTTAGATAAACCAAAATATCTTCATGTATCTACGTCTAGTTCAACCACAGCTGAATACACGGATAAGTTGGTGAATCTGAATCTCAGTCATAGTGGTATCGTATCGCAACGTGCTATCATATTGAATGAAAAGCAACGAGTGATCGATTTACTTGAAGCTGAAAATAAAAAATTAGAAGCAACAAAGGCATCTAGTGAATTAGAAGAGATTCAAGGGTATATCAAAGAGTTGACTGAAAAAATAGATGCCTTTGAAAAGAGTTTCGACATCAGTCAGCATGATACATCGATATCAAAAGATGTATTTATGAGCTATGTGGATACTATCAATATTATCATTTATCAGATGAAAGATGTCTTTGAGCTTCCAGAAACGGGTCTTCAATACTTTAGAGATATATACGTTGACAACATGGTACAACCGAATACAATCGATAAGATTGAAGCTAAACTTAGACGAGAAGTATCTGAATTATTAGTACAATTGGATCGAACGGTGTCTAATAGTAAGCAACATCGAAAGATTGCTGACAAAATGCGTACACCTGAAGGTTGTGAACTGTTCAATGAGTGTCCATATTATCTTCATTATCATGATGAGCTAGTTCATCATGCGAAAGAGGATACCATTAAGTTGGAATTTGATATTGATTGTCGAAATGAGGCATTAACTGTATTCAATCAGTTGAAATCCATTCAAATGCTATTGAATACAATTAAACTAGAACATAGATTAGATAATGGCTACCAAGGTATTATCGCCTCGATTATGAAGCGGGATATCAATGAATTTGTTGATTATGAAGCCGTTAAATCCGAAGTTGAGTTCTTAGAATATTACGAAGAATATGTCAATCATAAAGAAAAACGTGCTGACTATGAACAACAAGCCAAGGTATTCCAATTGAGTAATCAATTAGAATCACCGGATGAGATATTATCTAATATATCTAAACTAACGATGCAACTGAGTGTGTTTAATAAACAGATTGATGAACTTGATCGTAAAGAGTCTGAACGATTAGAAGAGATTGAACAGACGAAAGATCTGATTGATGATTTCAGTAGATATATTGAATACACAAATGAAGTGGAGCGACTCAATACGGAGTTAACACATACTAAGGAATCACGAGACACATTAAAAGAGTCTCTTAAAGAGAAGATTGAGTATGACGAAAAGCTGGCTACCTACAATAAACAAGTGGAAGCCATAGAATTTGATATTAGTTCATTAGAAGATTCTATTTACCATGATCGAGTGAAACGAACTCAATTTATTGAATTAGGTCAAGAAATTGAACAGATTAAAACTCGGTATGATATCGTAGAGTTACTGAAAGAAGCGGTATCAACCAATAAGGGGATCCCATTGATTTATATCAACTCATACTTCAAATCACTACGACTCGTTGCTAATGAAATCATTAAAGATATCTATGAGAATGATTTTGTATTAGAAGAGTTTGTAGTGAATGATAAGGAATTCCGTATTCCGTATCGTACCAAAGGTGTAAGTGTACGAGATATTCGCTATGCATCACAGGCAGAATCATCAGTAGCTACCTTAGCGATATCCTTTGCTATGTTAGAACAGTTTGCCTATACGTATAATATTATCCTACTTGATGAAGTAGATGGTCCTATGTATAAAGGGAATAAAGAACGGTTCTTTGCCGCATTGGAAGGTATGCTATCTCGGATTCATTCTGAACAAGCATTCATTATCACACAAAGTACCATGTTCAATGACTATCCAGTCAACTTAATCATTACGGATCCGTCATATCGATCATTGTATGAAGATAATATGAATGTGATATTCCAACGGTAATTGATGTATATATTATAATAGAGTATAGAGGTAGTCTCTATACTCTATTATTTGTATTAAGGAGGAAATAATGGCAACAGGAATTGGAAGAAGTCCAATCAGTAAATTAGCTGATCAGTTCTTATCCAAAAAGACACGGCATAAGCTATATGCTAAATGTCGAGAAAAACAACTCACAACGAATAGTGAGTTTGTAAAGAAAGTGTGTGGTTCGATGATTAAGGAGTTAAATTTAGATGGAAAAAAATACTAATAACCCATTCCATATTGATATGGATAAATTAGAGTATATATTTAGTGCAACAGCTTCTGCTCTATACGGTACAACCAAAGAAGCTCAGTTATTCGTTAAACGGATGCTATTTAAAACAAGTTGTGCTCGTATTGCGGCAACCTATGAAACACGTAACTTTAATTTAGTTATGCGGGAATTAAATGTGGAAAAGAATGGATTAGGGCGTATCCTAAAGTATATTCGTTTCTTAAACCCACACATTACTGAAGGTCAAATTTTTGTCATTGAGTCTGGTTATGATGAGTATAAAAAGCTCTATAAACAGGTCAAAGGACATAAGAAAGAAGAATAGGGAATACCTATTCTTCTTTTTTTTGTTAACTTTCGATCACTCGATATACGCGACCCGTTTCATCGGTAGCACTCATACTATCCATATTGAATGTCACTTTACCAAGATTTTCAATTGGAATACGAGGGTAATCGGATGGCATAATATTACCATCTTTATCAATAGCCTCTAGTTCCCATTCCGTTTCACCATTGTTCGTATGCATTAGAATAACATATTCTGGTGATAAATATTCATAGCGAATATACGCATTACCGTCTTCAGAACGGAAATCAATATCCTCGTTATCTAACCGGTCATTAATCGCATCGAATACATCGTCATCATTGTTGGTTCTAGGGTCATATGTGAATTTAGGAACATCTTGTGCACTAGAATATCCATCCATGCTATGATAGTTAGCAGCAATTTGGTCAAGTAGCGCCTTACGACCACCACCACCGTAGAAGGCATTAAATACATTAAGACCTTCTTCTTCTTCGTTACGAGCTTCTTTCTCTTCTTTCTTATTGCGATTGGCTTTGAGTTCCAAATCGACTGCTGCTTTCTTGATATTGACCATATCACGAATGACAGATGCTCGGTTACCATTCGTGCTATTGAGAGTAATCAATAAGTCAGTTAATAATTTACCAGCTCCTCTTGTATTACTCTTACGAATGTCTTCAACCATTCCTTTGATTAATGTAGCTACTTCATCGTTATCTTTTAAGATTTTACGATATTGAATCATTTCAGGGTTGAACTTAGTTTCATAGTTCTCCTTTTTCTTCTTCTTAGCTGCCTTCATATCAAAGAGGTTTTTCTTTTTGCCTTTTTTGACTTTCTTCTCGATTAAGAATTCCTCAGAATCTAACCCAATATCATCAGTATCACTACCGAGTGAACCTGGATCTAATAACAGAGCGATCTTATCACTATCGAAGGAGTCAAATTTATCTTTCTTTTTTTTCTTCTTCTTCTTTTTCTTTTTAGTGTCATCACTATATAGAGTAGAGTCAGAAGCGTCTTCTAAAGGTTCTACACGATCATTAGACAGAGGAGCATCCTCTTTTAATCGCATAAACTCTTCAGAAATGTCAAAGTTATCTGTACTCATATACGTTTCTCCTTTAACTTTAAATTAGCTATACTTATTTGTAACAACGAGTTATTTTAAATACTAATAGAAGTATATATCATACCTATGTGAAAGGAGGGAATAGTCCCATGCAAATGATGAATAGAAAAGAAGTGATGGTAAAACGTCAATTAGAACAACGTTTACGAATTGAATCTATGACCCATGAATTACGTGAATGTATTAAGTTACTTACAATAGACCATTTTACTCATGAAATACCAATTGGTACTAATCTGATAGTATTCCAAACAAATTCTAATGAAGTCATCGCTAAGATCGTTAAAGTGATTATTGTATTCGATGAATCGGCTGAAGCGATTGATGAAACAGTGGAACTGTTTGCTAGAGTAGAAATGTATGGTTGTGATGATAGATTTGATATAAATATGAATAAAAAAGAAATTGGTCGATATATGGCAGAAAATAGAGATCGATTACATCGTATCAATCGAGTATTGTTGACTGACCGAGAATTGTGTGAAATATTCTCCATATATGACGAGTTTGATCCAACTGACCCAGATGATCAAGTAGCATTGTATGCTGATTTATCATATGAGCCATTTAAGATATTTTTACAAAAATTTGAAAACAAATTTACGATGTCTTAGTATTGTATTATACTCACAAGTACATTTATCTATATGAAAAATTCTGTTATATAATAAGGAGTAAATAGTTATGGCAGAAAATCGCGAATTTAAGTCCAGTCAAGATTTAGTGGATGTATCTAAATTACTGGCTGAGAAAACGAAAGAATACGAAGGTACTGATAAACATTTGGGGTTAACCCTAATGACATTTCCGCAGTACATTTCATCGACTCGTTCTATTATGTTTACGAGTCATTTAAAGCAGTTTAATACATTGAATGATCCACAATTCCCAAGAGTCTTTACCAACTATGAAAATATCTTTGGTAAGAACTCCTCTGGTCTAGTAAAAGCTAGAAGTAATTACACTGTGGTTAAGAAAATCGATAAGTTTGCCGACCGTCCAGGGTATATATTTGCTACGATCCTGTATGATGAAGACAATGATTTCTATGATATCATCTTCAAGAAACAATCCGAAGACTTAACAGAAAACTTTGGGTATGTCTATAACAATGAGAACCTTGATAAATTACAAGAAGGGGATTCTGTTAAGAAAGGTGATGTGTTATATAAAACAACATCATATGATGATGATGATAACTATTGTTATGGCCGCAATGCTAAAACTGCATATATCTTAGATCCAGACGTTATCGAAGATGCGTATGTAGTGAGTGAATCATTTGCTAGATCTATGGTATCCCGTAAAGTGGATACCGTTAAAGTATCTATCAATGATAATGACTTCCTATTGGATTTATATGGTAATGATGAAGAAGGATATAAAGGCTTCCCTGATATTGGTGAAGAAGTATCTAAACGTATCATCTGCACCAAACGTCGTATCCAAAATACGCAAATCTTATATGATATGAAGAAATCGAATATGAAGAAGATTTCTCCATTGAATGACAAACCATTCTTTACGAAAGGATGGGTCACTGATATCGATATCTATTCCAATAAGGAAGTCGATGAGATTCCTAAAACGGAATATAACGAACAAATCATCTACTACTTAGAGAACCAAACTCGATATTACCAAGAGCTCTTTGATATCTGTGAAGAAATCTTAGAAAGTGGTTCTAAGTATTCCGATGACATTGGGTTTATCTATCGTCGAGCTAAGAATATCTTAGACCCAGATTATAAATGGAAAGATAATGATACGGTGTTTAACAATATCATCATCGACTTCCGTGTTGACCGGGATGTTAGATTATTCAAAGGTTCTAAGATCACAGGTCGCTATGGTGATAAAGGTGTTGTATCTGTCATCAGACCCGATGATGAAATGCCATTTGATAAGAATGGTAATCGATTAGATGTCATCTGTAACCCATTGAGTTGTATCAATCGACTTAATTCCTTCCAATGGATTGAATTAAGTTTGAATCATTGTGCCAATCAATTGATTGAACAAATGAAAGAGATGAAGTCGAATAGTGAACGATTCAAAGCCTTATCTGAATTCATGTTCTATTTCAATGAACGTGGTGAGAAAGATGAGCTTGAAAAATACTATAAGTCATTATCTAATAAAGAAAAAGATGAGTTCTTCGAATCGATTTATGAAGAAGGTATATTCATTAACTATCCACCTATGTGGGAAGGTATGCCAGCTGTTAAGAAGATTGAAGACTTATATACTAAGTTTGGGTTTACACGTGACCAACTCTATGTACATCGTTGGGGTAGAACGATACCATTATTGAGTAAAGTGGTTGTAGGTGAGAAGTATATGATTAAGTTAAAACAAACATCTGAAAAGAACTTCTCCGCTCGTTCAACTGGTTACTTATCACAAAAAGGATTACCTGAAAAATCCAATAAGGTACGAACCAATGAACAGTTATACTCCACTACACCAATTACGGTAGGTCGTGATGAAAACAATAACTTGGGCATTGGTGTTAGACCATTCATTCTCTCCAAGTTCCATTTATTCTATCGCACATCACCTTTTGCTCGTAAACAAGTGGGTAAGTTATTTACGAAAGATGTGTTAGACTATAAGAAGTTTAAAATTAAAGATGGGTATAAGAATCGTAATGTAGAGATTCTTAATGCTGAGATGAAAGCGATCGGAGCTAACATTGACTTTGGTTTTAATGGGTTAACATTGGATATAGATGATGAGAAAATGAATACCTATGTGTATAAAGATGAAATTCATTTCCGTACAAAAGCAGAAATGAGAGAAATCTTATTGGATGATCTATTACGTCCACAGTTCAATGCTCAATATGATGGTCCAGAATCTAAAGCAGAAAAAGCCTATGCTAAGTTCAAGAAAGAAGCTGTAGAAACAGCACAAAAGAATTTAGCTCGTATCAATGATGACATTGAAGAACTTAAAGAATAATAAGAAGAAGATATACCAAACGGTATATCTTCTTTTTTTGTATGAAAAAGTGGTATGATGGAAACCCATCATACCACTAGTCCCAAGGAGTAATTTATTCATTCTCTCGTCTTAAGAGTGAACGTAATTTGACACGCGAAGATCAAATTACTATATAGTTATATTTTCTATTATGCTATACTCATTTAAAATATATAT
>ERZ772779.418-NODE-418-length-20351-cov-9.917127_pt1 | contig 20351 bp, 19 predicted proteins | sample MGYA00511360_ERZ772779 | MGnify/ENA primary metagenome ERZ772779 (study PRJEB29015, sample SAMEA2738112) | human oral metagenome | biome: human oral; feature: human-associated habitat; material: saliva | place: China | collected 2231 ...
TACACGTTCCACGATTTGCCCTACGCCGTTTTTATCGGCAAGTTTTGCGAACGTACGGCCAACGTGATTGCGTTCGATTGTATTATAAAATTGGAATGTGTTTTTTATAATGCTTTCCAATGGATCAATAATATCGCGCGTACTGCCTTTGAAACGTTTTACCGGACTAGATACATCTATAAACCCTTTTCCACCAGATAAGAACGATTGCATGCCAGCATCTGACATATCACGGAAGAATGGAATATAATGCGGGTACATTTTACGCATTGTATGATACGCCTTAGCCGTTAGCATGCCTTCTTTAACTAGCATTTGTAACATGTAATCTTGATATTTATATATTGCAGTTGCCGCCTTTTGAAAACGTTCATTTCCGGCGTGCTTACCTAAAACGGCAGCATCTTCAGTATAATCAAACGTTGCTTTTTGCTTGTTTTTGTGTAGGTCTAAATCATGCAAGGCCACAAGATATGCGGAGAAATCCTTATGTTCCTTTTCGCCTATACCTTTCAAAATGTCTTTGAGTGATTTTATACCATGTTCCGGCGCACCGTGTTCAATAAGTGTTTCAGCTTTACCAACCCAGCCACGCGCTAACCACGCTTGCATATACGGGTTATCATCAAAGGCAATTTTTTCGCCTGTTTGACGTTCAACTTCTGCAACTAAATCCTTCAACGGGTTCAATTCATCAACGGCTTTAGTGTATACATCGTTTAATGCTTTTTTTATTACGTCTTTAGCTTCGCCACGCTTAACCGCATCAATAGCTTGGCTTATTTTACCTTTATTTTCAAACGAAATACTACCCTTAACACGTTCCGCGCCGCCTTGACGGTGCCATTCATGAACCAGCTGCGATAATTTATTGGTTATACCGTTCAATTCCGGTTCTTTTGCGATTGCTTCCGTAAAATGATTGTAGAATTCTGGGAATTCCCGTTTTGCTTTCGCGCGATCACTTACATAATCCTTAAAGAATTCTGCGTAACCTTCCCCTCGAATTCCTTCCTCGCCTAATTTGTTGTACGCTTTACCGAAACGGTCTTGAATAACGCCGTTAAATTCGGTATTGAACCGTGCATCTTTACTGAAACCGAAATAATTATCTACATAATGCCCCAATTCATGCATGATAACTGGAATTTCTCCATAATTACCGCTGCGAATTACATCGGTTTTTGTGTTATACCAACCGCGCACGTTAGGACGCCCCAAACGGCCACTTTTAACGCGTTGATTAAATAAGTGATTGACTGCATCTAATATTTCCCTACGCGTTACGCTTCGGCCTAAACGCCCTACTTCATCAATGCCAGTATGTGGCGTTTCGTTACCTTTAACGCTATATTGTAGCGGTTCCGTAGGTCTAACGCCTTTACTTTCCATGTATTTATTCGCCATTGCTTCGTTGCCGTCAAAGGCTTTTACAACTGCATCGCGTACTTGCTCATGCGTTGCATTGTCTAATAGCTGGCTAGGTTGCTGCGCGTATTTGCTCACGCCACCTTCTGCCGGTTCTGCTTGCATTAATTTCAATTCTTGCGTATCTGCAATTAGTTCGGCAGCACGATCACGGCGAACCGTTTCCATGTATTCGTTGTTCAATCGTTCAACTGGTACGTCTAGGCTTTCAGATAATCGAACCTTAACCGCATCAAGTTCCGTTTTAGGAATATCTGGCTTTGTGGCTTTGTTCAAGTCTTTCAATATTTCCGTATTAGATTGTACTTTATTTTCTAATTCGGTATATCGTGGTTCAGATGCATTATCTTTCAATTCATTTATGATAGTTTCTTTTGCTTTTGGCGGTAAATCGTCAAGTGCATTTCGTAAACTTTCGTTTGGTGCATCTTCTTCATATCTAAATTGAGTATTTGCATCGTTTTCAAGTGCTTTTTCTTCAAACTTAGGTTTTTCACCCTCTACAAAGTCAGTATTTATGCGGTCTTTCGGCTGAAATTCATTTATTTCGCCTGTACGGGCCGTTTCGCCTTCGCCTTGATAGTTTATACCTAAATCTTCGTTTTCAACCTGTTTTTTATCGGTATTTTCTACAAAACTGTTTAAATCGGTATGCGTTTCTTCGCCGCTTACCGGTTTTTCATTTTCTATAAACTCATCTTTAAACGGTTGTTCATTTCCTCTATAGTTAGGGTCTAGCGTACTATCTTTAAACGATGTATTATCACGTGGCCTATTTTCATATTTACCATAATTGCCGTCGAATGTTTCTTTAGCAATTTGCGCCCGAACATCATCATGTGCAACTGCTGGGTCTGGTCTTTCATAATTTTTCCGTATGATAACGGCCATTTCTTCCGGTGTTGCATCTGGTCTTGCCCGCATTGCTTCAAGTGCAGCGCTTTCGGTATTGTGTAATTCCCATACGCTGAAATCAACTTGCGTACGCCAATCCCACGGATCTAACCCACGACTTTCCGCAAATTTCAACAAACCTTTTTCGCCGTTCAATCTATCGCCGGTAAATTGAACCAAACCACGGGAACCGTAGCCGTCGCCACTTGTAACAGTAGTGCTAAAACTACTTTCGGCGCCAATATTACCAGTCATGGCAGCTGCTTCAACGTCGCTCAAACCGTTCTGACGATATCGGTTATATATATCCGCTTGGATATTCCCTGTTTCACCTTCAAATGCTTTCCCGTTCAATGCATCTTCTGAATATTCGCGCGGTTCTACTGCATTTGCAGTTTCTTCCGGTACTGGTATATCATCAAACGCATTATATGTAATGCCTTCTTCAAGTTTTGGTGCATCTTTTGTAAAACGTTCGCCAATATCCTCAAAGGCATTAGATGCCCTTTCTTTGATATGTTCCGCTGCACGTCCTACACGCTCACCAATTGCGCCAGATACCTTTTTAGGTGTTACGCCTTTAACCATTCCAACAGGCAAAAACACATTATCCCATAAATTAGTAGGGTTCATGGCAATATTCTTTGCGAATTCGCCCGGATCATCAACCAAACGCCCAACCGGTTCCACAACAGGGTCTACTAAAACATTTTTTGCCGTAGCTACATATTTATTACCTAAAAATCCGTCTGGTGCCGTTCCTTCGTTTTCTGCGGCTTCATTGGCGTTATACATTTCCGCCGTATCACTTGCAATCGTAGGTGCAGCAAGAACGCCGGCAGCTATTCGCACCGGTGGTGGAACATACGGAGTAATTGCTAGATATCCAGCCGGCTTGCCAACTGCGGTGTTATATGTTTCTACTCTTGCCTTGTTTAGCCCCGGCGTTGCATGTTCGTTTATGAAGTCGCCGTTATCGTCAAACGCTGAAAAATTATCCCCATTGGCATCAATGGCATTAGCAGCACTTTTAGAATATTCATTGCCTAGATTATTTGATTTCTTTACTACATCATCTTTCCAATTTGATAATGTATTACCTACATTGTCATTAATTTCTTTGCCGGTTTTATCAATCCATTCGATATTATTCTTTACGCCATTAGCAACATATTCGGCATTGTTTTTAACACTATCCCAAAACGTAGGCTTGGGCGCGTTGCCTACGTCATAACCGTATTCGGTTGTTATATCTTCAAAGGCGTTACCGTTTCCAGCTGCCTTGCCGTATTGGCTTGTAATATCATCAAACGCACCCATAGTCTACCCCTTTTATTAATAAGATTTTAACCACGATTTATATTGACCGTATCCGGCCGCATCAAGTTCCGCCGCTATTTGGTCGTCGCTCCAGCCTTGCGCTGATAGTTCGTTCATTCGCTTGGAAATTGCTGCTTGTTCTTCGCTGGAATAAGTCGGTTGCCGTTTAACTGTAGGCGTTCCAGCAGCACCAGCACCACCAGCAGTAGGCGCACCACTTAACGCGCTTTGTAACTGCCCATAATAAGGACTTTCGTTTTCTGCCTTATCCGGGTTAGCTTTCACCCATGCGGTATGCTGCGCTGATAACGTACGCAATACTTGCGCATTATAACCACTAGTGCCGGACTGTGTAGCCGTTGCCGGTTTAACGTGAGTACCTACATATTTCATGCTGCCGTCTGATCCAACAATATACGTTTTACCGTCTGGCATAACCTTGATATTCTTCGCCCCGAAATTACCTATATTTTTCATTTGGCCGTCTGGCGTCATAACGATAACTTGGCCGTTCGCAAATTGTTTCGTTTCGACCTTGCCATAACCGCCCATATCTTGAATAGTGCCGTCGCCCATGTTGTAACGTACAATATGGCCGTTTTGCGCACTACTAAATTTGTAATCCGGTTTATCAAGCGCCGCAATAGAATTCAAGTTATTCATATCAATAGTGCCGGCGCCTACTTTACTTGCTAGATAATTGTATCTTGCAACGGCTGGCGCCAACCCTTTAACCCGTTTTGTGTTATAGGTATCTACAACCGGGTTGCCGTCTTTATCTTGCGTAAATACAAGATTATTCATGATTTGTTGGCGCATTGGTTCAAGCACTTTTTCTTGATAGTCGTTAACTTGCTTCATGTACATATTATTAACGTCGGTTTGATATTGTTCGCTGGCTAAACCTTGCGCCGTCTTAAAATCAAAGCCGGCTTTAACTAGGGCGAGTGTATTCGCCCCTAGTTGTTTACGTGCTTCGCTTGTTACGCTTGCTTTATCTGGTATAGAGTATTGGCCCGGCGCTTTATCCGCATCGGCGTTACCATTTACGGCCGAATTGGGCGCCCCATGAAAAGGTGCGTTTTGTCTTTGTTGCATCATTTCTTGGTATGTTTGCGGTACCCCTGTATTAATACCAGTATTATTTAGATTTTGAAAATTCCATAATCCCGTGTTTTGTTGCGGTTGCGCTGGCGTTGCTGGCATTTGTGGTGCCTGTGCTGCCTGTGCTTGCAACTGCTTTTGTAGCATAGGACTTGGCTCATTCATATAAGCGTTAAAGCGCTGATCAGTAACCGGATTACTTGGCGCATCTGTGTTAGCTTGCATCGGTTGCGCTGGGGCGGCCGGATTTTGACCGCCCCATAAGCCGATGTTATTTTTTTGCATCAAGCTATTGGCAAATGTGTTATTAGAATTAGACAATAACTGATTAATTTGGCCGGCGCTATTAGGTTGTTGCATACCCATTCCAGCCATACGGTTATTATTATCCACAATCTGCGGTGTGTTCGGGTCTTGTTCTCCGCCACCACCGCCACCGCCTAGCATTGCTTGATAGCCTTTAGCCATTTTATTATTTTGCAATGCCCCTAAACGGTGTGAGAAATATTGACCGGCTAATTCACCCAACGCCGCCCATGGTTCAAAATCTTTAACGTAGATTACGCCCATTGTGTTATTCCTCTACTTTCTTGTTATCTTCGCTTTCTTCGTCTACTGGTTCATCAGACTTCTTAGATTTCTTTGTAGTTTTCTTACTTGGCTTTTCTTCCGGTGCTTCTTCTGGTGCTTCTTCTGGTGCTTCTTCTGGTGCTTCGGCAATAGCTTTCAATTCTTCTTCGTTGATACCTTCGGCCATAATGCCGTTAGCGTAGAATAAATTATCACCAGTACATTGCAATTCGTATACGTGTTCAGTATTGCCAGTTGCTTCGCTGAGTGTAACAGGTTCATAAGCATTAACCGTCATAATAACTTCGCCAACTACCAACTCACTAACTAATTTCAAACCTTCCGGAGTTAATACCTTTTCTGTAGGCGTAGTTGTTACGCCAAAAGATACAGTTTCAAGGCGATGTGTTTCTTTTTCGCCCATATCATGCAATGCAATTACATCATTAACCGCACCCAACGTGATAACAGTATCACCATTAACAAACGTTTCAATAACCTTGCCACCGTCTGGGGTTGCAATTTCAGTACCCGCTACAAAACAAAAACCTTTCATAAGTCCTCCAAAGAAACCGCCAGAACCTTGCTTAACCATTGTTTGTGCTGGTTGTGCTAGTCCATAGCGTAATGACATAAATCTATTAAGTAAATCTTCTTGATCCGCGTTATTCAACTGGCTCATAGAGTAGTAATCTTTGGCCGGTTGAATAGCTGCGCTTTGTGTAGTTGCGCCTGTATTAATAGGGTTTTGCGCTAACCCTTCGCGTTGGCCTACTAAACCCGCTGCGGTGCCGGCGTTATTCATCTGATTTGCATAACCTTGGTTCATTAGATTTGCTTGATTAATAATACCGTTTTGATTGTTATTGTAGGTATTACCCCATAACCCCATTTTTGCACCGATACCGCTTAAATTATTATTAAGCGCTTGCGTATTGAGTGCCGCCGCTTGGCCTAAATCATTTGAATATTGTGCCGCAAGTGTATTAGATGCGTTCTTGCTAATATCATTTAATGCATTATCTGTAATAGATGAATTCACAATGCCGCGACTTGCTAGGCCAGAAACTGCATTGCCTACAGTTGCCTGTAAATCATTGTTTAACGCTTGCCGTCTAGCATCTGCATAGCCTGTTGATAATTGACCGTTTGTAATGCTATCCATTGCGTTTTGATTATTAAGCAATGCGCCATTATATTCGTTAGCCAGTTGGCTTGCGCCGTTGTTCATACTATCAACGCTGGCCGCTAACTGATTTGCATACCGCGTGTTATCCGTTAAATTCTTGGCGCCGGCCGTTGTTACTAAGTTCTGTAACGCGCCGATTGCATTTTGATTGCCACGGTTAGCGCCTAAATACGAATTATACATATTGCCGTATTCTGGCGTTATCACATTATTCAAGGCCGCATCGCCCATACCTTGCAAGGTGTTGGCGCTTCGATTGGTATTGTTTATCCAATCCATTTGGCCTTGTAATAGTTGCTTTTCGTCGGCCGTTGCATTTGGTAATTTAGCATCAATGCTGCTTACCTTCGACTTTTTACCGCCGCCAAATAATTGCAAGTCAAATTTAAACATGCTTTTCCTTTCTACAAAGTCGCTTCAAGGTGTTTACGCACCGTTTTCAGTACTTTGTAATCAAACCCATTATAGGTATAGTCCATAGTTGGAACACGTTCCATGTTCCACTTTTTAATGAAACCGCGCACGCTACGATGTGTTGCCGTTACAATTACATCAAGATCATTCATCTTCATTACTTCAACGATGTATTTACCTATTACTTTCATATCTCCGTATGTCTGCCAGATAGTAAAGTACCTTTCGCCGTCATGTTCGTTGATAGTCCAGAATAAGAACCCAGCATTAGGGAACCATTTGAAATAGTAATTGTATTTATCTTTGTAGTTATTATTTTCATCGAAATAAAAACCTTCAAGGCTAACGCGTTCACCCGTGCGCCGTTCATAGTCTTTAATCATGCTTTCAAGGCTTTCAAGTTGCATCGTTAATCCCCTATCCGTTCAATTGTTACTCTATTCCAGTTAGAACCAGATACGACGTAATTATTAAATACACCACTTATTGAACATTCTAAACGCTTGTTATTCATAGAACCCGGAAAACTGATTGATACGGTTCTATTCCCGCTATCATTAACATTGATATCCCAGTTTCTGTTATTGCTACCGTCAAGCGTTACGCGATACCGGCCTTTAGGGAAAAACAAAGTTGTACTATATCCGCTTGTATCACTTGCGCGGCGTTCCCAATAAAAGCGCGCAAATTCTATGGCATCATATTGGATATAATACGTCCGGCCGTTTAATTCGATTTTTAACGGTGTTACATCGGTTCCATATCGTGCGTAGTAATCAACGCCATTATATGGAACTGGTACCGCCTTACCATTTGTTACGGATCTATCTGTGTTAAGTCCGAAACGGTATGTTTGACCGTTTTTTTCTAGTACTATATTAGGCATTATTCTATCCTCAATTTAGCGCCGTTCGGGAATGTCAACGTATTGTTATTTTCAAACGTTGCGATGCGTTGCCATTCGTTCATGCCTTTGGTATTTGTATCGAAACGAATAAATGCTGCGTTACTGTTAGCAAAATAAAGCTGAGTACCTAGTATGCGGTCTTGGCTTGTATACCACGGAAACATGGCGCCAATACCCCAATATGCAGTACCCCATATGCGGTAGTTATTTAATTCGCCGAACGTAAAGCCACTATAACCAGCCTTGTTGTTAGCAAGATAATCTAAATCGATTGAGTCACTGGAAAGGCCCGGAACCTTTAACGTACCCGTCATGGTATCGCCGGCCTTTTTAACGCATGTCGCAACGTTTGTAGCAGTATCGGCAGTTGTTGCATGTGTAGCGTTATCTGCATTGACTGCGTGCGTTGCGTTGGCTACTGTATCCGTTTTCTTGTAATATACGTTACTTAACCCGTTTACTGTATCCGTAATAGTTTTTAATGTACGGCTTGGGTTATTTGTGAAACTAGCATCACCAGCAATCTTTTTAATAGCTTCCGCCATTTGGTTTAGAATGTCAGTTAATGCATAGTCCTTACCGTCAACCGTACGCGTGCCAATTACTGCATCTGTTGCGGTATTTACATTTGGATCATAATACTTGATTGATTTAACACGTGTTGCATCTGTAACGGCAACCGCTACCACCACGCGTAATATAGCTTTCCAATACGTGCCAGTATACACATACATTTTTTCGTTTGTTGTATTGTAATACATTTTATCCGTTGCCGCTGCTGGTGCATTAGGCTGGCGCATTGGTTCAAGTGTTGTACTGCCATAAGTTAGGCCGCCAGATGCTGAACGTTCAACGTATAAATACGATGTACTATTAGCCGGTAGGCTCCATACGCTTTGTTTACGGTTAATCGTTTGGATATAATCAACCGCGCCGTAATCGTTGAAACCGTCGGCGAATGATAACAATACAGGCGTTTGGCTGCCGTCAATCATTACGCTTAGGTTATCGCCGGTTAAGAATGAGAATTCACCATTGCTTACCTTGCCACTTAATACGCGATTACGTAGGCCACCAGTACCACCACCGCCAGTACCACCACCGCCGCCGGCTTTTAGTTCAATTTGCTGCGCAACGTTCAATAATTCATCGCGGTTTTTCTTAATACTATCTTGTACAGTATCGCCCTGTGGCGTTATATCCAAAGGGTATTTTTCTTTATATGCCATATATTAAACTTCCTCATATGTATAATCTAACTGGCGTAACGAAATAGCGCCCTTTTGAACATTGATTTTAAATTGTACATTACGATTTGCGCCGCCGCCAATTTTATACGCCTTCGTGTATTCATTAACATTCATTAATGTTTTGGCTTCGTATAGCTTTTCATTCGCATAGTACGTTTTAGTCGCCTTACTTGAAAAGTTAATAGGCGTAGGCTTCTTATTAGAGATGCCAATAGTGCCATAACCGGGAATAAGATTATGCGTTACAAAATTATAGTTCATAATCAACACAAATTGACGTGTTGCCAATCTGTTGCCGCTGATAATTGATGTTTGGATTTGTTTCGTATCGTCTGTATCTATTGTTTCGTCAAGAATACCAATCTTATTTCCGTATGCTATATATACTTCTTTATCCACATTCACCGCATCATTGATGTTATGCGTGAATTTTCTTGATGTGAAAACGCCCCTTCCGTCCTCATATCGTGGCAAGTAGTGATATATAAATACCGTATCGCCGTTATATGGTTTAATCCAGATTTGTTTACGGCTGGATATGTGCCATACTTCGCAATCTTTCGTTATGTACTTCAATAGATAAGAGTTTATATTCAGGCCAGTTTCAAACGGTTGTATTTCTGCATAGGTATTTGTAGGCATGAAAGACATGAACCCTTGATTGCCTAAATAGTAACTACGATCATCAACGCTTACCGTTGCACCACTACAATAACCGGTAGAGGATAAAGGATATACTGTTAAATTCTGTGCATCTGGCGTACCAATTACTTGATACACGCGCCCGTATTCTTTGTATACGATAATTGCACGTGATAAGAAATCAATCGCAATGATGCTGCCTTGGTCTTTATACCCAACATCTACATATTGCGCACTAGATGCATCGTTGCTGTTATGGCTCCATGCGTTATAGTCGCCAACTGCCGACCAATTCAACCTATGCGAATTAGTCGATGCAATCAGTACGCGCCCGGAATGACTTGATACTATATCACATACCGGACTTTCAATAGTGGATAGCTTACCAGCACCCGAAATGGCTTGCAATTTATCACCGCTGGCTATGAGAATATCACCGCCAAACGCATGATATTTTGGCCGTTCGGTACCATTTAATGTGCCTAATAGTTTGTTACTACTGAAATCTGTTTCATACAAATTTCGGCCACTAGAAAAGTACCACTTATTACGGTACACATCATGATATAGCGTTTCTATTGGTAGTCCAAAATCATACAATACACGAATACCCGGAACGGTACGGAGTGCGTTGTCTATTCTATCGAATTCGCATTGTTGCGCCTGTGTTAGCGCTTGCACGTCGATATTTTCCGGCGGGTTGCTCCAATCAAGGCCCAGCCGGAACCCGTTCGTAGTTGCCACCTGTTTAACGCCCATTATGCTATTCCCCTTGCTACCTTAATTTGTTCCGTTATGTAGTCAATGAATTGTTTATCAAATGCAGCGTAATCAGTCATAAGCGACTTCTTTTTTACCATGAAAGATATAAGCTGCACTAAATACTGATGAAAGAATTCAGAAAAAGGGATAGGGTCGTCTAAATCGTCAACATGATTTTTGCGAACACTATAAAATACTTCTTTAACCGTTTCCCCGTCGTAGGTTTCAAATGTTCCGTTTATGATGCGGATAGGATAACCACTCTTAGGAACGAACCCCATGAAGTCGGACGGTACGCCTTTTAGATTAGGTATATCCATATTCTTCACTACTTCGCGGTCTTTAATGCTAACTAGGATAGTAGTTAGCCAGTCAATAGCTGCGTTAATGTATTGGATATATTCCAACTGTTCATCTAATATTTCGTTAGACTCTACATTAACCAGCGTAATCAATTCGCTTACTACCATAACTCCAATACCCTTCCGCAATTACGCTTTCATTATTCCCCAAACCTTCATTAATGGATTGCAACGCATTAACCATATTTGCCGTTACGCCGGAAATATCAAGGTTCATAACCCTATATACGATGTAATCAACTAATAACGTTTCAAGTTCTGCCGGTAGTCCGCTTTCATCATCTAGCTTCTTATATCCAGCAGTCATTATATAATCAACGGTTATTTTCTGCTCATGATCTGCATCAAATACTATCGTTTGTAAATTCAATACATGATAGGCCTGTACGTCCGCATCATCGGCTTTGACATTTAACACGCTGATACATTGACCGGGCAGCGTAATCCGTCCGGTGCCGTTATCTTCGTGCGTTGCCTGTGCCAAACTAGGGCAGTACTGACCGATAAGGGCATTTAATAAGTGATTGCCTTCGTTGTAATACTCTAACAAATGGTACGGAGTATATTGTTCCTGTGGTGTATCGCCTATCTGCATGAACGCCCTATTGATAACTTGTTTTACGTTCATATTCACCCCATATAAGAATAAAGGCGGGTATTACCCCGCCCATAATTCAAAAATTATTGTTCTACAACGCCACCAGTTAATACTTGAATAGAGCCGTAGTCTTTATTATTGAATTTTGTTCTTTTAACTTCACCATAGAACGCGATACCATTACCAGCAATGTTGCCGTAGTCGTCTGTTTGTTCAATGTGTTTAGCTGGTCTTGCTACTGCGAAACATGCTGCTTGTCTACCTAACAACATGTTATGGCATACATTCGCACTAGATGCGCCAGTATTATCGCATACTACGCGTTCGTATTCATAAAGAATAACGCCGTCATATTCGCCCAATGCACCAGTAAAGATAGGGTTTTTAGAACCACGAATATTTGCATTTTGTTGTGCTGCCAACCATTTTGGATCATCTTTCAAATCACGTGCCGCCCATGGGTGAACAAGCATAATATATTTATCCATGCCGTCAATCTTAATAGGTTGCACTTTTGGCGCGTGCATCATTGCTTTACGTTTAGCACGGGAAATAATAGTTGTTGTTAATTTATCATTTGCCGTAATGCTGGCATATGTACCGGCGGCACTTGCAGCTACCGCTTCTTTAGAAGAGGAAGGAGTCGAACATAATTCGCTCATCAATTTGTTATCCAACCAATCAGCAAGCCATTGTTTCAATGCGCCTTTGATTTCTTTTAACATATCATATTGTGTTTTTTGGTCGTCCGCTTCAAAACGGGATACCGCATTACGAATTAATTTAGTTTGTACTGTGAAATCATAAATGTTCAATGTATCTTCGGCACCAGATAATTTTTGGTTACCTTCAACACCAGGGCCATTTAAATTCATCATCAAGCCGAATACTACGCTATCACCTTTAACATTTGTTAAGTCTTTGTTTTGGTGAATCACGTTGGAACCGTCCATTGCAGTAAACTTATCAAAATAACTATCTTTTACGCCTTCATGCCATACTTTTTTAGCCCATACTTTAGGCACTAAATTCGCTGGAATATTAACTTGGTTTCTTTGGTCTGCCATATTTTACCTCTTATAATTCGTCAAAATATTTGCGTACATCGTCCGGCAATGCATCAAGGTCGCCTGTTTGATACGCTTTCAAAATATCTTCTTCAGTTACCTTGTTAGGTGTAGGAACGCCACCGTTTAACGCGCCAGCCTTTGGCAACGTTGCGGCCACCTGTAACGGGTTGTTTGTAACGTCGGTATTCGTTGCCCGTTCATTTTGCAATTCTGTAACAAACTTTCTAATAGTTTCAAAATCGGCTTCCGTACCTTCGCCGATATCAACACGATAAAAAGCGTCGTTAATTGGTTGTGCATCGCGCATTGTCATGCCGTTTAGCTTTTCTAATCCGCGTTGATATAGTTCCCCGAAATTTGGTAATGATTTAATTTCATTTACGAAATTTAGATTTGTTTGTCTTTGTTGGTGTACTGCTAACTGTTGATTTGTGATCGTGTATTCTGCGTTAGCTTCAAAACGAATGAAATCATTATATTTTTGTACATCTTCAAACATAAGACTTTCTAAATCTTCCGCCGTTAAATTAAAGCGTTTCAATGCTTCACGGCGTACAAAGTCCCGAATATCAGATACTTCACTATCTGGCAATGTAATTGGTCTTTGTTGCGCTTCAAATTGTCTTGCGCGTTCTTCGGCCGCTTTACGTCTTGCGCGTTCCTGTGCAAGTGCCGCTTTTAGATTGTTATCGTTTGTATGGTTTTCTTCGTGTTCCGGTTCTTCTTCGTTAGTGTTCGGCGCCGCTGCATCTACTTCCGCATCATTCGCATCACTTTCGGCTGCATCATCTGTAGAGGGTTCATCTGGTGTTGCTTCTTGTGTATCCGTTTCTTCGGTATGATCTTCAACGTTCACGCCCGCGTTTTCTAAATCTTCCGGAGTGAAACCAGCATCTTCGATATTAACTAAATCTTTTTCCATATCTAATACTCCTTAGCCTTTTAACGTCATTGCCGGACGAATAAAGAAATATGGCAGTTTAACGCCGTTGCCGGGCGATAATGTATAAGCAAGCCTTTTAACGCCGTTACTTAGGGCGAAATGTATAAAAACGCCCCATTACGGAGCGTTTATTATTGTGTTGATAGTTTATATTACATAGTGCCTAAATCGTTCATAGGCGGCGAAATTGGCGGTGCACTTTGAATGTTCTGCCCTTTACCTTTCAAGGCTAACCGTTCCGCCATAATTTGCTGCGGTGAAATCTGTACGCCTAACGTTTGTAAATACATGCTCAATGCTTCCGCTGGCATATCGTCAAGCGAACCACTAACACGCAATTCTGGTAAAGCTGGTTTTTCTGCCGCTTCTTGCATGCGTTTCTTAACCGTTTCTTTTTCTGGGAAGTCCATAAAGTCCAGAATGATATCCATAGGAATATCAACGCCGGATTTCTTAGCTTCCAATAATTGATAAAGGTTAGCTCGTCTTGCCGTTGCGCTTGCTTGGCTTGTAGTAATTACGATATCAAAATCAAAGGCGGATAGATCATATAGTACTTGTTTGATTGGGTTGCCTTCCGCATCACGTTGTGGCTGCCCTAATGCATCGGTTAAAATCTGTTCTTGCATAGGTTGATTTAAACCCGGTGCAATCTGTACAAATTCCTTTTGACCGTCATCGCCCATAATGCGCATTGCTTTGGCTTCGTTGTAGAATTGCGGAATTAACCCCGGTGCATTTTTCTCCCCCCATAGCAATTTGACAATTTGGCGTTCTGCTTCTTTCGACTGTTCAAAGATACCAGCCGTTTGAACAGTTGTAACAGATTGCCGTAAGTCGATTGCCTTGCCGCTCATACTGCCAACGCTACCGGAAAGGCTTTCCGGAGTAATGCCAGATATAGCATAAAAATCATTGCTTGATTGTTGTTCAAGGCTCATATTAATATTGCTATCCATTGCCGGCGTACCGTCTGTGAATGATACGCCCGGCGGTAGAAATATATTGGCGCCCGGTTTTGTACTATCATTCTTGATAGTTTTCTTTAATTGTTCCGTGAATTGACCTTGCCAGAATTTAACGCCTAATGATTGTTGGTTTACAACGTGCATGCGCTGGCTTCGGTTCTTATTTAATTCCCTTTGCGCGTCCTTAATATCACGCACTACGCCAGCCGGTTCTAGTTCATCATCTACCAATTCGCCGGTATAGTAACAATATTCACGCACTAACGGAAATTTACCGTGCTTATAAGGACTTTCGCCCTCTTCCAATAGAACACTATCGGCGAACGTTGCATATCTGATTTTAGTATCTGGTATGCTAGTAGGTTTCTTGCCTGTAGCCATTAATACAACAAATAGCGGGTTAGCTTCATCAATTAACCCCTCTTTTGTCATGAATACGTTTCGTTTACTGTATTCCTTATACCAGTACTGCACTACACGGATTTTATTGTAATTGTTGTTGTACCATAACGCTTCGCCGTCTATCGTTTCAACTATGCCGGCTTCCTGTTCGGTATCATCGTATTTATGTTTAAGTGCATCGATTTCGTTAATCTTATCCGGATACACTTGCTTTAGTTTCGCGGAGCTTTCCCAACTATAACGCCCTACATATTGCGCATCGCTTAAATCGTCTTTCTTACATTCCGGATCTATGAAAGCATCGAACGGAGAAACACGTTCAATTTGAATAGTGCCGTCTAACTTCGTATAGTCGAATTCATAAGATACCCAGTAATTGGCTAAACCGCAAATAATCTTATCGCGGAAACATTTGCCCTTATTACGTTGATAGTTCGCACGGTCTAAACAGTATTTTGTAATACCTTTCGCAACCCGGCTTATTCTATCATCTTCTTCGGAACGTGGTAAAAAGTCCGGTTCTGTTTCGTTCTGCGATGCATAACCGCATAACAAATTAATTACCGGTCTAATTCTATTAATCGTGATTGCTGGCCGTCCAGCTTCGCGCATTTTCTTTAAATCGCCGTCTTGCCATTGCTTACCTTGCATAAATGCAAAATCTTCAGCAGCAGCCTTACGCCATTCTGACGTGGCGGCCAATGCACTTTTTACATTTTGTTTTGCTTCGTATATATCAAAGGTTGTTTGTTCTATATCCATTACTCCACCATTTCAGAACCGTAAATCATATCGTACATCTGTTCTAATTGCCATTGTGGCATCGCTTTTGCGAATTCCGCCAGTTCTGCATCTGTATATTTTGCCGGAATAATAACGCCCTTTTCTTCACGTTCGCCGTATTCCGATTTTAAAACTCTAAAGGCGTAATCACGCAACGCCCTTTCACTCATACGCCCCATGCGCTTATGTCTCCTTCGCTATCATCAACATATCTATAACCATCATTAAATGGCTTATCTGGTTTAACTGTTTTAACAGGCCGTGCCATACACATATAACGCACCGCATCATACGCATGATCTTCTTGTTTTGTATCTACATCTTCGACCTTGATTTTATCGTAGGTTAAAGCTGGTAACGTACGTATTAGGTGTACGCAATTACTAAATATCTTTAGCTTGCCTTCTTTTAATCGTTGATGTACTTGCATAAGTCCGGCTAATCTATCATTATCAGCACGCACCCAATACACGCCCTCAGTTGCGAATATTTCCGCAATCGTTGGGCCGTCATGGCCTGTTCGTTGCCATATAGCGGGGTCTGCTACACCTTGATAGTCTTTCAAATGTTCTATCTTTTGTGCAACTTCCCGCGCCGTTTCTTGTGTACCAGTATCCGGCATGCCCGGCTTACACCCATAATATTCGCCAGTAATATATAACACGTCGTCATAATCAACCGCATAGGAATATACTGCATATGGTTTCGTATATCCCCAGTCCATTGAACGATACCGCTGCCAATGATGCGGTATTTCGAACGGTTCTATTACATGCTTATCTGTACGGAATTCTGTAAAGACTTGACCTTCAAATATGTTCCAGTCGCCTTCAAGGTATGCTTTACGTAGCTTTTCCGGTAACGTATTAAGTGCATCTATATAAGATTTAGATAGATGCGGGTTATCGCTTGCCCTTGCTTGGATATATGCTATCTTATCGGCGAACGGTTGCATTTCTTTCGTAAAGTTTCTATCAATGAATAAATCTTTAACCCACATATGGCCCTTACCGCCCGGATTAGTTGCAGCGATTAACTTAGTATCACTTATACCAGTCCAGCGTAAACGCATACGCAAGAAATCAAACACATCTCGGCTATTCAAGGTTAATTCATCAATAGCAATAGCAGCGAATTCACTAGATAAATATTTACTTGGCTTGTCTAGGTTACGGAAACAAATAACGCCGCCGCCTAATTCATCATTCAATGTGAATTCATGGTTACTTTCTTTATAGCTTCCTAACCATTCCGGAAACTCCATTTTAATTTTAGATATTTGGCGATCATCTAAACTTGGATAGTCCTCACAGAATAACCCAACGCGTATTCCTTTAATTCCTGTTCTAATAAACCAGTCAATTAAAAGCCATATCAAACCCCAACGGAGTATATATGATTTACCACCACCAGCAGCGCCACCATATAGCGTGTATATGTTACTTTTAACTGCCCGCAAGAATTCTTTCTGCTTAGGTGTTGGCCGTATTACATCGCGAAACAGATTTGTTTTACTCATCTGTATCACTCAATTCGTTATTATCAATAACCAACTTAACGGCGCTTTCTGTTGTGATTTCCTGTTGTATCTTATCGCGCCATTCTTTAGAACGTCGATTTTTAAGCCAGAAAATCATAGCCGTTGTGTTTCCTTCAAGTGCTGCTTTATACAATGCGTTTTCTACTTGTATATCTGCTTCATCTTTCCCTATTTTTAAGGCGTTTGATATTTTCGGTGATTTCTTACGCCATTCCCATAAGGTAGAAACAACAATATCCATATTGCTTGCAATTTGTTCATTTGTTAACCCATTACGCGCCCAGCCTTGTAACAGTAAAATCTTTTCTTCTGCTTCCCAATCTGTATATGTTGTTTTCGCCATTGTTTCACCCCCTATCGTAGTATGTTGTTATCTTTACTTTTCATTCTGCCATGTGATCGCGTACATATTCCGGCAATTTGTTTGGCTGCGTGTTGGCTAGTGCAATATGTTTGATATAATCCGTCGTAATATATTTCGCTGGCCGTGCATGGGCCCTTCTTATTGTTAAGACATTTTGACTTTGTACATATGATATTCACTAGCTTTTCACCACCTTTACAAACTTTTTTGAAAAATTTTTAATTTCCCTATTGACTACTTGCGAAAACGCAAGTATAATGAAGCCATAAGATACATCAGAAAACGCAATTATTCAAAAAGGAGAATTTACAATGCTAATGACTATTCAAGAAATTAAAAACGCGATCAGATACAACGAATTAAACAATATCGAAACATTACAAGCAGCATATACCGGCATCAAATACAACAATGACGGCATCATTCAAACACTAGGTTATGACGATTTAAGCAATATCGTTATGATGCTTCGTTATATAGCTGAAAAATGCGAATTGCTTCGCCGCCGTACTAATTCGATTTATGATGCGTTCGCCGCGTTCAACTTACGCGAAACAATTTTCGATACTATAGATGAGTATCAAAAGGAAATGAATAACCAAATACGCCAAATATTAGCCGCTAGAAAATAGCGGCTTTTTTAATTACTCAAAACCGAACACGCCGCACGAAAAGATCATTAGAAACTATGAAGGTGATATCTCTTAAAATAAAAAAATGTGCATTATGTTCAGTTTTCAATAATCAAATGTTACTTTTATACAAAAAATGAGATATATCGCCGTGGATATACCTCATATTCTGATAGCTTTATTCATTTTTGTTGTATACTCTAAACCAATACCGATATGGATCACATGAAATTAGGTTTATTATGCTTATTGTTGTTGTGCTTGGAAGTACATATATTTGATAGGATTGTTCTCAATGGCATTGTGTATGTTTGAAAGGAATTCTTTTTATCGGTATCGGTTTACAATACACAAGAGGGGAACGGCCCAAAGTTCCCCATGTGCATCGTATATATAGGAGAATTACGCCAATGACCTTTTAAGCATCATTTGACAATATAATTATACTATATATCGCTTTTCCGTATTATTCCGATGTGGTTCGGTATAGTTCGACTTTTACCGCCTTAGCAGTATACATGCTAGGATAATACGTATTGTGTAAAAATTTACCTACATTAATAAGGCCTATTGTTTTTAATTCGGCTGCTTGCGTTTTTCCTAAATCGGTGAAACTTTTCGCATATTTCGCACTTTCACCGTCTATATACTCACGCATTAATAATATATTGGTTTTCCCCGTGGTGCATTGATTGATGATTTCCGCCGCCGTTTCGCGTTCATCAATTAATGCGCCTATTTCTTTATGTACCGCATCGCGTTTGCTTTCAAGGCGTACTATTTGACGGTCTAACCCGCCCGGCGTTCCGCCACCGCTTAAACGTTCCTTGCTATAATCAACTGCCCCTATCGTTGTTATATCGGATTGCAAATGCTTTAGATCTTCCTTCAATGATTTAATTTTCATTGAGATTAATTTAATCGGTTCTAGGAATTCCTTTCCTATCTCTCTATATTCTTTATCCGTCATATATCCCCCGTATGGTTCATTATTGCATGTTCTTAACTGTTTCCCCTAACATGTTTAAATAGTCTTGTAAATTGGTTTTGATTGCATCATTCACTAATTGGATATTATCAGTTGTTACATAATGCGCCAATAGCATTTTATACATCGCATCTTTGGTAGGTACAAAAATACAAATAAAAAACGATGCTAACCATACAACCCCGCAAATACAAATATATTTCTTAATTTTTTTATTTTCGTCATACTTGAAACTTTCCCCATAAATAAATACAAGCATAAACATTATACTTGATGCCAGTATAAAAACGCCTTGATTAAACACGTCTAAATTATGTAGTACCTCAATCAAGTACAAATACATCGGATCAATAATAGGCATTTCACATTTCCCCTTTCGCCTATTCGTATCAAAGTGGCGTTTATATTACCCATTATCCATTTGTTACTAATCTAAGGCAACGCCTTCCATTTGCGCCCTAATTTCAAGGATACGCATGTATTCGTTCATCGTAATTTCTTGTTGCTTTAACAATTCAACCGGGCATGTAGGTTTAAAATCCAATGTTCCGGCATCATATTTTACTAGCATTTTATGTAATTTCGCTTGCCTACTTTTTAAATCGCAATATTCTTCTTTAAAGCGCACTTGCCATTCCGGAATAACATTTTCATTTTTAACACTTACCAATTTACCAATATCAATATTATTTTCCATTTTTGTTGCCCCCTCGTTATTTTCCTGTGCTACCAATACCACCAGCACCGCGCGCCGTTTCGGTTAATTGTGCAACCTCTAACAACTTTAATGCGCCAACTGGTACCAGAATACCCTGTACTAATCTATCGCCCTTTTGAATTAAATACGGCGTATCGCTGGTATTGTGTAGAATTGCTTTAATTTCGCCCCTATAGTCCGCATCAATCACGCCGAATGAGTTCGGAATAATTAACGGCGTTTTGCTCATGCTAGATCGTGGCGCCAGCATTAACATATACCCCTTTGGAATTTCCACCGCTAACCCCAGCGTTACATATTGCGTTTGATGCGGTTCTATTACTACGCTTTCTGGTTGATAAAAATCCATGCCGGCAGCATCTTCGCTGCCAACTTTTGGCAATAATACGCCCGGCATGCATCGCTTAACCTTGATAACGTCCGCATTATATCGTTTATATCCAAATATGCGTTTAATCCTGTTTAGTAGTTCCATTTATTGCCCCTCATTTCAATAACGCTTC